>Ga0181600_10001713_pt1 | contig 17045 bp, 13 predicted proteins | sample 041ome_2_FD_132982 | JGI IMG/M metagenome (GOLD analysis project Ga0181600, IMG submission 132982) | Coastal salt marsh microbial communities from the Groves Creek Marsh, Skidaway Island, Georgia - 041406US metaG (megahit assembly) | ecosystem: Environmental > Aquatic > Marine > Intertidal zone... | reverse complement strand
CGACGCGGCGAGGCGTCGTGGCGTCGATGCGAGAGTTTTCGAGGCATAGGCTCGCGTGTAGTGGGCGGACGTTGGGATACGTCTTCATCTTGCTCGTGTGCGTGATTTGGGTAGCCGCGTCGTTTCTCGTGTCAGACCTCGAGGCGAGGGGGGTATCGCCCGTGATGATGAGCTTTTTGAGCTCGTCGACTTTCATGGTGTTGGTGCCGGCGCGAGGCGGGACCATTGCGCGGGGGTTGAGAAGTGTATTCTTCGGCCAGAACGCCGAGCTGTCGGCGATGGATAGAGACGATCATCGAGATGGGAATCAGAGCTCGAGATCGATGTATACGTTTGGGCAACACGCAAAGGCGGCGTTGGTGACGGCACCGATTTGGGTGCTCTGTCAGCTCGCGTTCGATTACAGTTTGCTTCTCACGACTGTGACAGCGAATTCGATGCTCAGCGCGAGCAACGTCGTCTTTACTTTTATCTTCGCAGTGTTTTTCCGTCTGGATAAATTCACTTGGGTTAAATCGGTAGCTATAGTTGTGTTTGTGATTGGGTCAGTCTTAGTCACGTTGGCTGGTTCTGACGGGAGAGAGGAGGAAGAAGAGGAGGAATGGAAGCAGCAAGGCTTGCACGTCGTCGGCAACATTTTGTCCCTGGCGTTCGCGGCGCTATACGCGCTGTACACAACCTTGCTCAAGGTGTATTTGAGCGACGACACCAAGACGGATATGACGTTATTTCTCGCGTTGATGGGCATCGCCAATGTCATGTGTTTCGTACCCATCTTTACGCTTTTTCATTTATTGGACGGGCTTGATGCATTGTTTGAATCACTAACGACGAACACATTCTGGCTCATCATCGTCAAGTCAATCTTTGACAACGTGTTGAATGATTATTTATGGGCGCGTTCCATCTTACTCACGTCTCCGACTGTGGCGTCTATCGGTTTATCTTTACAAATTCCCATGGCTGCCGGCGTCGAACTCTGCGTCCGAACGCCCGTGTGGGCATCGCATCTCAGAAATCAGCTCCTCATGGCTGCCGGCACCGCGTGCGTGCTGATTGGATTCTTCGGCGTCGTGTTATCCAAAGCCCCTTCGCACAATCGCACATCGAGTAGAACGATAGTTGTGTAGCGCGCTTGCAGTGTGTAATAATGTTGACAGCTTTTCCTTGTGAGCGAGTCTTGTCAAAAAGTTAGTTAGAAAGAGTCTTTGCCGCACAAACCCGCGCGCGAGACGCGCCGTAACGACGTACGCGCGCGCGAAGGAAGCGGAAACATATGCAGAACGTTCTGTCGATGTCGCTGACCGCGCCTTTGCAGCGCCGCGTCGACGAGGGACGGAAACGGTGCGTTGACGCACCGCTGCAGCGACGAGCGTTACTCTGTGTAGCCGGCCGTTCGCCAAGACGGTCGCATGCGAAGAAAGTGACGACGAAAGGACAGAGGCCAATCGAGTGTCCGGTTCCATTGAGGCGATTGAGTCGACCGGACGACTGTCGATTGATTCTGCTCAGGCACGCCAAGAGCAGCTGGAAGGACGTCGAAAACATGTCTGACAGAGAGAGGCCGTTGGCGCAAAAGGGAAGGAATAGAGCTCGAGCTACGGCGGAAGCGCTCGCGGTTGTTGATTGGATTCCCGACTTGATCATCACGTCTGATGCGAAGAGATGCGTGGAGACGCTGGACGCCATGACTGAAGTGCAACCGGAGTTTAAGAAGGCGGATGTGGTGCTCTGCCCAGAATTCTACGACAAGTCACATGGCGACGAGGTTGACGGAGGAATGACGGCGAAAATGATTGCGAAAGTCGTGGCGAGAGAAGTTGCTGGACGGAAATTACCGATCACGGTGATGTGCATCGGTCATAACTACGGATGGGAGCACGCGTATCGAAGATTAGCTGGAGATCTTTACGACGACGATTCAGAGGACGAATGTGAAGATGTACACATAGGACTGGACGAGATCGCACCAGAACTTAGATTCGTTTTAAAGACTTCGTATGCCGCGTTGCTCACAGCACCGGGACGCGGAGGGGACGACAAATTATTCGGTTGGCACATCAAATCGGAACAAGATTGGTTAGCGGCGTTACCCTCGGAAAACTTTTCGGCTCCAAATTGCGAAACGGTGCGGCTCACCATACTCGGGAAACCACTTGTGGTTTTGATTTATCAGCTACCTCGAGATTATGTCATTGAAAATCCTTTGCACGATGCGTTCACCCAACGCAACTGGGAATCATCAGGCACAGTGTGCGCGAGCGTTGAGCCGGCACTCGGACCTCTCACGCGTTTGATCCTGCAGCAGGAGTTGCGTAAAATGTGCTCCAACGCTGTTTCCGTCCAGCGCATTCGGAAACTATTGGAATCCAAGGAGAGTGAAATCAATCACGTGATAAGCCAGGAATACAAACGCCGCATCGCCTCGATTGAAAGCACAAAAATGTAATTTTATCTCGCAATGCATTCTTTCATCACAAACGTCTTCTAATCAATTCTTTGGCGCGCGCCGGGCAAACAACGTCTTCTCTTCGATGCAGTTTGAGAACAAATGCTTGACGAAGACTTCGTCGTACCCCGCCTCGATTACCTTTTGCCTACACCCTTCGACTACTTGTAACCAGCTTTCGCGTCGGTTACAGAAATTCTTCGTCGAAAGGATGAGCCAAGACTCTTCATCCGAGCTAAACTTTGTTGAAAAGTCCACCGCAACGCGTACGCACGCCTCTGGATGCATGTTCGCATCACACACGACCATTCTCAATTGACCGCTCGGCGTCGATTTCAACCCTTCCCTCACCGTTTCCACAGCGTCTTCGGCGAGCACGCGCAAGTGTCTGACGCAATCTGGCATCAAGTGCGTCGACACATCTGCGGGATCGATCGCCCACACAACGCCGCCAGACGCTGACCTGTCTTCTGCCATTCGGCGACTGAGCACTTGCGTCCACCCACCTGGCGCGGCGCCGATGTCGACGCAATTCCAGTCGCCGCGCACGTCAATGTTCGCATGTAACAGCGCCTCGTGAAGCTTAAAGTATGCTCTACAGATTGGTTCCGTCGCCACTCGATAATCTTGCAATCGCAATGGAAATAACACGGCGAAATCATCCATCGTCGCCTCGCCCGGCGGTGGCAATCGAGGGGAGTCTGCCTCGTACAAACATCGCGTCGGTTCGTCCCCGCTCGGCGGTTCGCTCTTTTCATTCGTCTCCCAAACTCCGACGTACGATCGCCCCCAGAGTGATATCGCATCGATGCAGTGCGTGCAATCGCGACTCGAAACGCCGCCACCTGGTGGTTTACACGCGAATCGCTCGCCGCGTCGTTTGGCCATTTCGTCCAACGCGTCAAACAACGTACGCTCCAACTTTTTCGGCGTTGCCCGCACGCGCACGTAAATCGGTGCATCCGAAGTCGCTTTCGCCTTTACTACCGCTTCATCCAACCTCACCTCGAGCCACCGCGTGAGCGACGACGCATCGGATGCATCGACGAAACTTGCGAATGCCTCCTTGTGTGGAAACGCATACACGCGCTTCGTCTTGGCCATTCCATACGGATCCTTCTCATACAACAACCGCAACGCCCCCATCGTCCCGTGTCGACTATTAATACAAATCAACGCATCCGTGTGTCTCGCCAACTTGGTTCTCCCCGTGGCGACGACGCAATCTTCACCTAAAATCACCCGCGCGCGGTCGACGTGTCGCGCCGCAAACTCCACCCCAACCATCAACGCCAATCGCATTTCCGCGTGTTCGCCCGGTTCGTGCGCGAGCCAACACGCGTCGCCGCGATCACACAACCCGTATTGATCGTGGCTGAAACACCGCGGTCGGTCAGCGCGCGGTAGGTGCGCATGCGGGCACGCGTCGCCGCGTGGACACTTTTTATCTGCAGACATGAAGAGTTTACACAACGCGCGTCCATCGCTCGCGAGCGGCGGAAACGGTTTCGGAGGCGGGCGGATCCCGGCGAGCGGGGCGAGCGCGGGGTCGTCCGCGTCCGAAGTCGTCGTCAGCATCGTCGCGTCTTACGGACGTCGCGGTATGACGTCGGGCCCGCCGCCAGTGGAAAAAGCGCACTTTTTCAGCGTCATCGTCACAACTCGACGTTTCGATGACGACGCGTCGCGTCGCGACCACCGCTCGGTGGTTCGCGGCGAAATGTAGGAATGATGATGCGGGGCGAAGGTACGCGCGGTGCGTTCGAGCGGCGGCGGCGGCGTCGAAGGCCGTCGTTGAAGATGATGCTGACTCTGTGTCGTTCGACATCATAAGCGCGTCTCCTACCGTCGCGGCATCGTACGCCGAACGTGGAGATCACCGCGTTCTGCTCGTCGGGGAGGGTGATTTTAGTTTTACACTGGCGCTTTTACGCGCGTGCGACGCGAGCGGGGTCGCGATGTCGACGACGGCGACGTCGTACGACGCGCGCGAGGACGTCGCTCGGCGGTATCGCGGCGAAGCAAATTTAACCGCGCTCAGCCGCGATTACGGCGACCGCGTGCGGGTGCTTCACGGCGTCGACGCGACGGATTTAACGACAGCGATTGGTTCATCGGAAAAGTTTGATCGAGTGGTTTTCAACTTTCCGCACATTGCGGGCAAGGCGAAGATGGATCGAAACCGCGCGCTGTTGGGCGGGTACCTCAAATCAGCGCGAGACGTGTTGAGCGAACGCGGGTTGATCGAGGTTGCGCTCGCTCCGGGACAAGGCGGGACGGCGATGGATGGAGACGAGAGACGAGAGTACGGAAACTCTTGGCAGTGTTACACGCAAGGGGCGGAGAACGGGTGTTTGCTCGTTGGCGCGACTCGATTCGACGAAGACGGTTGGCGCGCGCTGGGATACGAAAGTCGAGGGCATTGGCGGTCGCTCGGTGCGGAGAGAGGGTTTCGGACGAAAAACGGGGTCGTACACGCGTTTGTGCCGGAGGGAAATCTTCCACCGGGGGCGGCGTGCACGCACTGCATGCCGTTTACCAGGGACGTGTCGGTTTGGGTGGACGAACCAACGGAGGACGCGGCATCTACGGTGCGAGACGCGTTCGCGCGAGCGTTAGAGGGTGCCGACGTCCAAATCTCGCGCGTCGATTTAATTGATGCTTGGCGAGACGAAAGGGAAGGGGGGAGATTGAGTGAGACGTATCGAGTCGAATTGGTGTCTCGCACCGTCGGGCTGACGAGAGACCGAGTCAACGCGTGGAACCATTCTGCGCGACTCGCGCTCGGCGGCCGTTTGCGCGGAGCGTTGACTCTAGATAGCTAGCTAGCTGAGTGCTCGATGTATTGTTGTTACAGTGTATAAATAGCTAGAGAGTCGGCGGGGCCGGCAGCCGATAGGAGAAATCGCCTCGCGGCTCTAAATCGACTTCGTCGCCGTCGTCGCCACCTTTCCCGTTACTCACGCGAACCACTTCGATTTCAAACAATAACGGACCGTCTCGATAATTTTCCAATCGCCGCGCCGCGCCGAACGAATCCGGTTTCGGCACGACCGAGTCGTCCACCCATCCCAAATTGGGCGGCACAAGTATGCGCCGAATCCCGCCTTTGCGCATGCCGACAACGCACGGCGTCACAGCGCGAGGAAGATTCGCCGCCCCCAGCACGAACGATACCGTATCCCCAACGTCATCCCGCCCCTCGCTGCCGTACCCACGCGCCCATAACAACACCGGCGTCCCGCCCGAGCTGTATTTAAAGTATGCCCCACTGCTGAGCCGAAAGACTTTGTACGAAAAATCCACTCGTGAACCCGCCGTCGCAACCGCCCCACCCGTGCCCACCGCGTACTCGCGATACTGCAATCCACTTTTTAAAGTCACCAATGGCGCGTCCTCCTCTGCTTCTTTCTCCTTTTCCTCTCTTCTACGTTCCGCCTCGCGCATCGAGGCCAAACGCTCTTCGTACGACTCGCGCTTCCCGAGCCCGCCAAAGAGTCCGTTATCGTTCGACGGCGGTGGTTTGTTCAACCCGTACGCGTTCGCGGTGGTATCGATAAACGTCGTCGTCGTCGTCATCATCGCGAGCGCGTTCGTCAACACCGCCGCGCGTCGCGTGGTCGTCATAGTCTTCTTCTGCCGCACGCAGTCCGAGTCAACATCATCGTATTGAGCATCAACCTGCACGTCTCGATGACGTTCCACATCCTCCCGCATAGCGCGCGTTCGCACCGAACCGCGACTAAGTGGACGTCGTCGCCCACGCGTCGTCGGCATCCATCGCGTCGTCGACGTCGCGCCCGTCGTCGACATCGTTCGAACGTCCGACGTGTCGTGCGCCACGTTATGACACTAATTAACACAAAATCGCACATAGTACGCAAAACTGGACATGCCCACTCGAAGTGCAAAGACGCGTGATCTCGCGAATTTGCGCTGCACAATCGCTCGCTCGACGCACGACGCACGAACGAACGCATGGCGCTCCCGAACAAAACCACCGCGGCAAACCCCTCCGTCCTTCTCCCCTCCGAACTCGTCGAGCGGTGCGTCGGATCGCCGCTGTGGGTGCTCATGAAGGGTGAAAAGGAAGTGGTTGGTACCCTTCGGGGGTTTGACGTGTACGTGAACATGGTGCTCGAGGACGTGACCGAGTACGAGATGACGCCGAATGGACGCGTAGTGACGGGGAAGTTGGATCAGATTTTGCTCAACGGGAATAACATCGCGTTGCTCGTGCCCGGGGGGTTACCAGAAGGGAGTTAGGGAGGTTGATAAAAGTAGAAGTTCATTCATTCACTCGAGTGAGTGAAGCAGAATCTTGCGTGTTTGGCAGAGAGCCGACGGAACACGAGTAAGAGTAGAGCGTTGTAAATGACGATGAGTACGTAGTTTTCTTCTTCCCTTTGAATACATGTTTAAGTGCTTACTACACACGGCGACACACGTCTTGGACGATGATAGATAGATACTTTTGCAACTTTGCGGCGTTTATTCCTCGCGCACGCTGACGGGTTTGGCAGCGTCCAATTATTTACGAGGCGCCATGGATGCATCGGTCGTGTGCGCGATCCCATATTTTATCAAACTGTTTGTTTGAATCGCGGCTTCTTCGCGAACACCGCTGCTTGATTTCGCGAAGCTCTTCTGTGTTTTGAGCAAGCTCGAAATCGAAACGCTTGGAGCGGGCGCGAATCGCTTCGAGGACTTGCACGGATTCATCCAAGCCTTTTCTCGATTCGACAACTTCCTTCATGATGTCTGAGAGTCGTGTCTCCGCTTCTGTTAAGAGTTTTCGAAGCCCCGCGACTTTCTGCTCTCGTCTCTCGGCGTTTCGAGATTTCATGCGGTGCCTGCGTTTGGCGATTTCCCACATGCGCAGCGCAGCCGACTCGGCGGCTGAGGTGTGGAAGACTTTCTGCGTAGCCGTCTTAACATCCTTTTCCTTGACGCACATGAGCTTTTGCATCATGCTCTTGTTCTTTTCAATGTTTTGAAGCCGTTCCTTCTCGTACGGGGTGAGAGTGTTGGTGAGCTCGTCTCTCATTTTTTCCCATTCGACTCTCAATCCGGGGAACGTTTTGGAAAGGATGCGCCTCTCCTTCAAGCGCCTCTCCCGACAAGGAGCCCAGTTACACGGACAACCGAGACCGTGGAGAGTGCCGCCGCTCTCGACAAACTCTTTCGTTCGCTCCTCTTCGTTCGCTTCGTCTCTCTCGTCGTCTGCGAACAAAGCCTGATCCTCGTCTTCGTCTTCGTCTTCGTCTTCGGCGCACTCAATGTCTTTCGTGGCTTCGGCATCCGCGGCGCCTTCCACGGCGATTTCACCGTTCAGCGTTTCCGCCGCGTATATCCCCACGGGTCCGTTGACACCCTCGCGCTTCGACGCGACGAGCACGGTATTCTTCTCCGCTTTTGCGACGGAGAATGCTCGAATCTCGTTCTTTGTGAGCGGCGTTCGGCAACCCATTGGAAAGGAATCCCGGCACTGCCATACTTTGGCTTTTCTCGCCTTGAGCATCTCACCGAACGGAATCTCTCTCCAACGATCGCACACGTCGCATGCGATCCAACTGTCTCTGTAGGACTCGCACGCGACGCGATGAAGTCGAGTCGTGAGCTCGATGAATGGACCGCTCTTAACAAACTTTTCGTCGACGGGAATGTTGAACTCGCCCGACGAATGGAATTCGTCGTAAAACCGGCTGTAAATTTCAGCTTGTTGCGGGTGCGTCGGAGAGACGATGCAAAAGACACAGATCCCGAAACCAATCGGACACCGTTCGTAATCTTTAAACTGAACTGCGCTGCGTTTCAGGTGGATTCGCGGAAACGGCAATAGACGCTGAAAGTACGACGTATCCGTGCTGTTTCGGCACACGAGAATGACACCTGGACAGTGCTCCCACTCGACTTCGTTGATGGCGCGATTGATGAACCGCCACTGAACTTGCGCTTCGTACGGTGGGTTCACCAAGACGTGATACCCGGCCCACTTGTTACTCATCTTTAATCCGTCATCCTTTTTGTCGTAACACTTCTCCGCCGGAATGTTCGGTTTCAGATGCGAATTTGTACACGGATCGAGCAATCCCTTAATCAGAGGCGCTTCAATGGTCGGAAGCTCAAGTTGGAAGACTTTGCACGCGCCGTGAATGATCCAATCCGGTGTCAAACCCACCTTCATGGATTCCAGCGCGGCGACGTTCGCTTTGATCTTATCCGCCTCTTCGGTTTCTTCTTCACTTTCGCTACTCTCGTCCTCAGATGTCGACCACGGATCGGACCACTCGGCCATTTCCGCCGCATCCGCCGCGCGACACGCACGCAACGCCTCGGGTCGACCGCCAGATTTACGTTTACACGTTTTATACCACTCGAGCATCTGATTCCGGTACTCAGACTGTCGCAACGCGTCGTACGCCGCCAAATCTCCCGTGATGGCCCACTCAAAACAATTGCTTCCGAACAACCGCACGAGAGCGCACGGTCCCTTCGGTTTAATTTCCAAAAGTTCCAGTATCTTTGTACACTGTCGAAGCTTCCACGTTCTCCCCGGCCACCACTGCCCGCGATTTGATGTCGACAACCTCACCCAAACCATCACTCCCGGGGGGAACTCTTTCAGCTCCAAATCCTTCGATTTCAACAAGCGCGCCTCCTCGCGTCTTCGCTCGTCTGGCGACATTTGCTCCGGGGTCGGTTTCGGCGTCGCGTTGATTGTCGTCGGTGAATCGTTCGATTGTTCCGTTACGGCGGCGCTGCTGCGCGTCGCTGTCAATCTCGGTGTTTTTGGCGGTTCCATCGTCGTCGTCGTTTCCTCCGTCGTTTCCTCCGTCTCGATTGTCCGCCGACGCGCCGCCTCTGCGTCCGCCGCTGACTCATCCTTGCCGTCTCCGTCAACATCATCATAATCAGATTGTTCACGCCCGCGTTTACCCCGCCCTCGGTTCGGCGACCCACTCTTCGTCGTCGATCCCGACGAAGACCGACGCGACGGTTTCCTCGTCGTTCCCTTTCGTTTCCCCGTCCCCGCCGTTCCGTTTCGTCGGCGTTTCGTCGGCGTCGGCGTCGTTGGACGTTGTTGTTTTTTCGACACATCGACATCACCGGGAATAATCTTTACCGGTGTCGGTCGTCTCTGTCGTAAGCTCGCCGCGTTGAGCTCTGCGTTTAACGCGCGCGCGAGTGCGAGCGATGCCGCTTCGTCGTCTTTCATCGTCGTCGTCGTCGTCGTCGTCGTCGTCGTCGTCGTCGTTGGGTTACGTTGGACACACTTCCGGGCGTCGGGCTCTGAAGTGTCGGAAACGTGCCGGTCGGTCGACGGTTTTCGATTGACATTCGTCGACGACGACGTGCCGTCGGTTCGGATTGGAGGATTTGGGAGATGCAGTTGAGATTTGTTTCCGATCGAGCGACGCGCGCGAGCGGACCGGAGCGGACCGGATCGAGTTTCGTTTTGGTTTGGTTTGGTTTGCTTGTGGTTCTGAGTATGGTTACAATGGTGCGTGCGGCAAACGTGCGGGCGTGGAATGAATGAATGCTTGAACGAACGAAGAACGAATAGACGCAGGGCGTTGAAAAAAAACAGAGCGCATTTCTGTCTTCTTCGAGTAGTCTACCTTGCGCGCCTTTTCGGGGTGGTTTTGGCCGAACCACGAGCGGTGGAGCGACGCGCGCTTTGTCGCGTGCGAGGGGACCCGTCGTCCTCAGAGGAAGACCGAGAGGTGGAGCTGCTTCGAGCGCACGAAGCGAGAGACCCAACGTCCCGGCACCAACAGTAGAATCTATCGGTTTTCATCGCACCGTGTTCAGAAACGGCGCGGTGAAGCAACTCGATCCCGGCGTTCGGGTCCTTTGTGCTATCCGCCGAGAGGGCGACGGGACGCGACGCGAGCGTTCGAGCGAACCACGCCTTTGCCACGCTGTGATCGCGACGACGCTTCGCAGCCTGGTAGAGTCTCATGGCGCATCGCGCATCTACCGCTGGGTCGTGCGTTTCGCCTTCGCCTTGTATCTGTTCTCCTAAAAATTCCTCCGCCAACGTTTTGAGCTTAAACGGCAGGTGCGTGTGACGCAGATAGAGTGGAAACTGCGCCGTGTCTCTGCACCTCGACTTTTTCCAAGTAATCTTCAGCGACTCCAAATCGTGATCGACGCTGTGACCGACTAATAAATGTTTAACCCCAGCGTGCTTTGCTCGCGTCGTCGACGCCTTTCCGAGCAATATCCCGAGCACTTTACCTCGAACTTCATCCAAAGAAGGCGCCGACGCCAACGTCTCGCGGCTAGCCCCAGTGATATCTCGTCGATAATCCGTCACCTCGACTCCCGGATTTACCCAAGTGCTCAACAAAACTTCACCTTTCGAGTCGACAACACACACTCGCGCGCATGCATTTTCTTCCCCGCCCTCTCCAACACCTACAAATTCGCAATCCAGCGCCACGCAAGGCGCGTCGTCGTCGTCCTCAACCTCATCCGCCGCTACGTCTCTAAACACGCACGCGTGCGCCCGCGCCTCTTCTTCGCTCGCAAAAATCTCAAAACACGCCTTACACCCGTGTCTTTTGAACGCCTCCGCACACGACTCCTTGGGTAACTTCCCAACCAAGTGCTGTCGCAGCGTATCGTACGAAGGAAAGTGTCTTCCGCACGCCGCGCACACCGCGTCGTGCGCGCTGTGTTGCGTGCTCGTCCAGTGTTCCTCGAGCGCTTCGTCGTCGGCGAAAAACTTGTGACAACACGCGCACGGTTTCTTCACCGACCGCATCAGTGGGGATTTACTCTTTATACCCACGCCATCCATCGCGTCCGTCACCTCTGCGATACTCGATTCCGACCTCGTTTCGAGCATGATTGCTGAATCCGCTTCGGCGCTCTCCTTATCCAACCGCGTCGCCCGCTCTTCGTCCAAACTCGAACCACGCCGTTTCTCCCTCGACGACGGCGCGTCGAAAATCCCCGAACCGAGAGCGAAATCCCAAACCACGCGCGGGCGACGCGTCTCCCGTCGCTTCTGCGTCTCCCGTACGGCTCGTCCGCGTGCGATTCGATTCGGCTATTGGACGTTCCGTAATGCTCGAGGCACTGAAACCGAACCAGATCGTGAATTCAGAATCAACGTCTTCGCGTCGTTCCGCTTCGCGACGAAACGACCAGGTCACGGACAGACACACCTACGCACGCGCGGACGACACCCGTGAGACGCCTACCGGCGCGAGACGGACGCTCTCTGTCGGCGCGACGTGCGTCTCTGCGGTACCACCGGGCGCGTCCAGCGACAGCACCATCGTCTTTCACGAGTTCAAGATTAGGGCTTATATCTGACTAAATTGTATTCGATTACGTGGTTTAGTACGTACTATCTCATGGTTCTTATCGAGTATTCGAATCTAACTTCAATGTTACATTTACTTGTGCCTTGATATGTTTAGATTGCCTTGTATATGATCAATGGGGTTTGCACTCCAATCTCGAACCGTGCGTCAGAGTGCGCCGCGGGATCGTTCGTTTGGATTTCGTATTTGGATTTAAGATGACGTCGTCGTTGACGCGAGCGACGGCGCGGGAGTTTGGCGGCGACGACGCGGACGGTGGGTTCGATCGCGTGGGGTGGATCAACGCGCGAACGTCGCAAGCGGCGGCGGCTTCGAGCGGAACGACCAATAACGTCAGCGGCATGGAAGGATTTTTGACAGACTTGGAACTTCAGTTGCAACTCCTCGGTGAAGATTTATCGACGACGCTCGAAGAACGCTCGCGTGAGGGGGTGCAACGAGCGCCGAGAGCGATGCGGGAGCTTGAACTCGTCGAGGACCGGGTAGAGGGACTTCGAGAGGAGGTGCGAAAGATTTTGGAACGGTTGGATGAGACGGAGTCTTCTAGCAGGGCGAGCGTGGAGACGCTTCGGGCGCTGGACGCGGCGAAGAGACGGATGGATAGCGCGAGAGAAACGCTGCAAGAGGCGAATGGATTGGCGGATTTGATGGCGAGTGTAGATGGGGTGTTTGCGAGTGGGAATATTCGAGCCATGTCGGATGCTTTGGCGCGGATGAAGAGAGGTTTAGCCGTTGTGGGTGATGTGCCAGAGTTTGCCGACGGACAAGACAAGGTGAACGCTTTTGAGCATAAACTCGAAGGGATCGTTCGACCGGCGCTTGTGACGGCGTTGGAATCGCAGAATAGTACGGCGGCGAGAGAACTTGGGGATGTGTTGCGAGCGACCGGTCGTGGGTCGGCGTTGGAGAGCACCTATGCGGATACGCGCGTGACGACGCGCATGCTCAAGCAATGGAAGTCGCGCCAGCGCGCCAGCACGTCGACAGAGACAGTGGCAGAGGCGGCGGAGAAATCGCGTCTCGTCTCGGATTTTCTCTCGTATCTCGCTGGTGAGCTTCGTAAGGAGATTGCATGGTGTTCGAGCACATTTCCAGACGATGCGGGTCTTTTGATTCCAGTCTCATGGTGCTCAATGCACGCCGCGCTCGAAGCTTCGTTGACGGAGGTTCTGAGCGCAATGTCTCTCGAAGAGCTCGTGCCCGTGCGTCGGGCCTTTGAGGCGTACGTCAGCGACGTCGGCGGCGCACTGAGCAAAATTGCCGTCGAGAGCTTGTCCACCTCGAGAGCTGACGCCGTAAAGGGTGCAGTCGGCGATGCGATGATGGCCATCGTGGAACCGTTCATCGCCGTTGAGCAACGATACGGCGAGCTCGAACTCACACATCTTCGCAGCGAGCTCGAGGCGCTTGTCCAAGTTCCGCAGGCGCAGTCGATCGCCACCTCGGATGATCTCACTGCGGTCGTTCAGACGCTCCTTGAGACGCTTCCAAAAGCTATGGGCGCTTTGAGCGCCGCCGTCGATAGGTGCGACGAAATCACCGGCGGCGTGGAAGTACTCACGTGCGTGCACGCGATTGAAAGTGGCATTGAGCACTACGTCGACCTCGTGTCACTCGTCCTTCGCGATTTACGCAAGGCAGCCGGTTTGATCGACTCGACTGCCGCAACACTCAAGGTGCGCGCGACATCGGCCGGCGAAGAGTATATTAGAGGATCTCTGAGTTTGCTTGAATTAATCAACGCCGCGCCATCCGCGGCGCTTGACTTGGAGATGAGAATTAGGGACAAAATTGTTAGATTGCGCACCAAGATGCATCCGGCATTGGACGCGTCGACGGAATATTCCGACGGCACAAAGGCGCGATCTCTCACAGAGCTAAGTGCGGGCGCCCACGCGTCAAGAACGCGCAAGTTGATTGCCTTTTTTGAAAAGGTTGCCGAAGCGGCGGCGAAGCACTCGTTAGACTCGCCGATACTTCCCGTCGGCTACGAGCACATAAACGCCCTCACGCGAGCGATGGAAAAGTTTGTGTACGATACGTTGCTCGGTAGAGTTTCTCTTGAACTCAAGGGCATCGCCAACTCTGACGTGTGGAGCGCGAAGCCGATGGAGAGCGCGTACAAGTTGCCGACTTTTAGCGCCTATCCTCAAGAGTGCATGACAAATGCGGGAGAATATCTGTTATCGCTGCCGCAGTATTTGGATAACTTGCATGACGACGACGCGGTTCGAATAATCGCACCGGTAGCTGGTGAGTCGTTTGACGACTCAGCGACTGCGGAAGTTTGGATTGGCAAGGTTGCCGAGGCGAGCGCCGAGCTCGTTCTCAAAGAGGTTCAAGCAATCAAGGCACTCAGCGAGCAAGGTTCCGCACAACTCGCTGCCGATTTGGAATACTTTTCAAACATTGTCGCCGCACTCTCGTTGTCTCCGCCGGAAATGCTCATCGCTTGGTGCAAGTGCGTGAGCACGCCCGTCGATGAATACATCGCGTTTGCTCACAGCCCAGACGGCGTCGATCCCAGAGTCGTACGAGCCGTCGCAGCCGCGCGCGAAATAGTTCTCACGCATTAGGCGTGTGTAATAGACATTGTTTGTTTGTTTGTTTGCTGCGCATTTCATATTTGTTGTTTTACAAGAATCCTACTAGAATGTGGAATGTTTGAAGTTTTTATTCGCGGTTTCACAATTTGCGAGCATGCGAGCGCCGCCGCCTGCTTCGTTTACCCAACCCGAGGGGGAGTGTTTAGATCACAGTGCCGTTCGGGATGACGGCATCCTTGATGATGACGATGATGCCATCACGGATGATGTAACCCTGGTCTTCACAGTCCTTGTCCATGACGCCATCCTTGTTGACAATTTGGCAATCCATACCGATGCGGGCATTCTTGTCAACAATTGCCTTGCGAATGACGGTGCCCGCGCCGATGCCAATTGGAGTGCAGCCCGGGAGGAGGGAGCATTCTTGCTCCTTCTCGTAGTAATCCGCACCCATGACGAGGGTGTCTTCGAGATCACAATCTTCGTTGATGGTGGAGCGCAAGCCAACCATGCAGTTCTTAAGCTTGGATTGCTTGATGAGGCAACCGTCGCCAATGGTGGAACGTTCGATGTCGCAGTCAAACACCTTGCTCGGCGGCAAGAAGCGAGACTGCGTGTAAATCGGCGCATTGCGGTCGTAGAAGCTGAATTGAGGCTCCGGGTCGTTGCAGGCGAGGTTGGCGTAGAAAAAGGCGTCAACGGTTCCAATGTCCTCCCAGTAGCCATCATAAAGGTAGGCTACGACCTTCATGCCCTTTTCCGCCGCCATCGGAATGATTTCGCCGCCAAAGTCGTTGGCGGATGGGAACTCCTTTTGAAGCAACTCGTCCATCGCCTTGGCGGTGAAAACGTAGATACCCATGGAAGCGATGTACGGCATTTCCTTCGCGCGAGCCGCGTCCAAACCCAAAATCGTCGTGTCAACTTGCATCGCCTTCAGTGCGTCGCCCTTCGGCTTTTCAGAAAATTCGGTAATTTTACCAGTGTTGTCAATCTTCATCAAACCGAAAGAGCTCGCACGCTTCTCGTCGGTCGGCAACGCGGCAACGGTGATGTCAGCCATCGCTTGACGGTGCGCCATGATGAACGGACGGTAATCCATGCGGTACAAGTGATCACCGGAAAGAATCAAGTACTCTTCGCAGCCGCTCTCTTCAAAGAGCCACAAGTATTGGCGCACGGCGTCGGCGGTGCCTTGGAACCACGTCTTGTTGATTGGGCTTTGCTGCGCCGCGAGCACTTCAACGAAACCTTGGCGAGTATAAGTACCAATGTTCGTGTTGTACGCCTGGGACAAGTGTCTGTTGAGAGATGCAGAGTTAAACTGCGTCAAGCAGTACACCTTGTTAATGTCCGAGTTGATGCAGTTGGACACCGGAATGTCTATCAAGCGATAGTTGGCGCCAAGCGGCACAGCCGGCTTGGCCCGCTTCTTGGTCAACGGGTACAATCTTGTCCCCGCACCACCACCGAGAATGATGGACAACACGTTTTCCATGCTATCGGTTTGGCTCACGATGCCTTCGGCGTCGACGCGGGAATCCGAGGCGACGGCCGCGAGAGTCGGATTTCTCGTCCGCGCGCGAACTCCGTGCGCGCGGCGAGCCTTGGCGAGGCTTCTACCAGCCACATGGCTCGTGCGAGCTGCGTCGCGAGTAAGAAAATAATCACACACATCACATCGTTAGTCACCGAAACATCCGCTTACACCACCATTTCGTTTCGACATTCAACTCCCGAATGTCTCTCTTGGACAGATCCGGCGTCAAGGCGTCGACCAAACCGACGCGTCGCCAACCATCCATCCTATCCACCCACCGACGCCCCGCGCGATCGTCCCCCGCGCCCCCCGCGCGGCGATCCAAACGAAACGAAACCGTCTCCATCGTAAACCGTCATCCAATCCCCCGCGATCGCGTCGCGCGCATCGACGCGCGCGCAGATAAGACCGAGACGCGACGTCCACGCGAACGAGCGCGATCGACGACGCGTTCGATTGCACTCGATCGTCGCGTCGCCGCGCGCGCGTCGAGCGCGAGAGAGGCGGGCGAAGAGAGGACGGAAAGCTATTTGTACCACGTACCCGTGAGAGTCGTCGACGTCGTTGTGTGCCCGAGCATTCGTGCCTGTCCGCGGGCGTCAGTGAGTGCGGCCGGTGCGCCCGCGTCGTCGTCCGCGCAGTCGTCGCGCCCATCCGTCGCTCGGGGCGCTCAGAGCCACTCGTTGACTACATACTATGGTATTTATATATCTAATAGACACGCATACGACCATGTGATCTATGGTTACAGTTGGTATCTAATAGGTTTACAACTATTAAAGTATGTATTCTGGCGTTATCTGGTTTGGAAGTGTCGTTTCGTGTCTGTGACTTGTGGAGTCAACGCGCTCTCGTTTCCGTCCGCATTCGACGACGACGACGACGACGCGGTGTGGGGAGAGACGGGAGAACGCGAAGACTACGACGGGGTTGTGTGTGCGGGGGACGGATCACGCGTGCGTGTTTTCGTACCGTTCGCAGAGAAGGTGGATGATGGAGGAGTCTCCCCAGTTTCAGCAGCAGCAGAGACAACGCGTGCGCGTGTACGCAAGGATACGACCGAGAGCGACGACGACGACGATGGGTGATGATGACGATCATGATGGTGGTGGTGGTGGTGGTGTGGGTGTGGATTCGCGTGGACACGTGTGGACACGCGCGACGCATGG
>Ga0181600_10001712_pt1 | contig 17045 bp, 14 predicted proteins | sample 041ome_2_FD_132982 | JGI IMG/M metagenome (GOLD analysis project Ga0181600, IMG submission 132982) | Coastal salt marsh microbial communities from the Groves Creek Marsh, Skidaway Island, Georgia - 041406US metaG (megahit assembly) | ecosystem: Environmental > Aquatic > Marine > Intertidal zone... | reverse complement strand
TGGCCGAACGGTTTTTACCGCAAAGACATCGGTTGGCGCGCCCTGTAATCGCGCAACGCCCACTCCTGTTTTCAGACAAAAATCGGGCGCCTGCGGCCCTAATTCCAGTGCTGGACTATGTCTTAACCAGCGTCAAACACGACCATTCGCCGATGTCTTCGCGGGTTTCGCAGGTAAAGCCATTCGCGTCATAGGCGGCCAGAACATCCTCGGCCTGTTCAACCAACAGACCCGATAGGATGACATAGCCACCCTTTGCCGCATGTGCGGCCATATCGGGGGCCAATTCGATCAACGGACCCTTCAGGATATTGGCGAAAATCAAATCAAAGGGCGCCGCGGCATGCAGGTCGTCATGGTCAAACCCAGCCGCAACCAAACACCGAACGCGGCCAGTCAAACCATTGCAATCCACGTTCGCGTTGGCGACGTCAACCGCGACCTCGTCAATATCGCTGGCCATTAAGTCATCGGGCCAAATCCGCGCGGCGGCCATCGCCAAAACAGCGGTGCCGCACCCGATGTCCACCACGTTTTTGCCGACAAACCCATTATTTGCAATCCGATCCAACGCACGCAAACACCCCAGCGTCGTCCCATGGTGGCCGGTGCCAAAGGCCATCGCGGCCTCGATCAATAACGGTTCGCTGCCCTCGGGGATTTTGTCGGCATCATGGCTGCCGTACACAAAAAAGCGCCCCGCAACCACGGGGGACAATTCGCGTTTCACATGTGCCACCCAATCGGTTTCAGGAATTTCGGACACCACAAACGGCTTTGCCCCAAAGGCCGCCGCCATCAGCGTCAATTCCACGTCATCGGGTTCGTCGATGAAATACGCCCCGATTTCCCACAGACCTGATCCATCCTCGATTTCGAAAACACCAACGCCCGTTGGTTCAGGATCAAGGTTTTCCAAAGCCTCGGCCAAAGCATAGGCTTGGTCTTTGCCGGTCAATGTGGTCAGTGCGGTATAGGTGCTCATGCGTGGTCTCCGTCAATTATGACTGCGATAGGCGTCCTTGGGCCCAAGATCAAGCCCTATCGGGCAAAGATCGTTTCATGGCCCTTGTGCGGATGACGCGGAATGAACAGCGCAAGCACAAGCGACACGATCGCCATTCCCGCCGCCGTCACAAACACCGCCAAGGGCGAAATTAACCACAAATACCCCAATCCGGCCGGCAAAAATACCGCTGCAATGTGGTTGATTGTAAAGGCCACCGCCGCCGTTGGCGCAATATCTTGCGGGTCGGCGATTTTCTGGAAATAGGTTTTCAACGCCAGTGCCATCGCGAAAAAGATATGGTCAATCACGTAAAGAACGGATGCCAAGACGACACCCCAGCCGAACAGATAGATCCCGCCATAAGCCGCAAAGACAATGGCCAGACCGACGTATTCGATGGACAGCGCCATCCGTTCGCCAAACCGCCCAACGGCCCGACCTATAAAAGGCGCGGCAAAGATATTGATCACAAGGTTAATCAGGTAAAGCGTTGTGATTTCATGCACGTCGAACCCAAAGCGTTGAACCATCATAAAGCCGGCAAAAACGATAAAGATCTGTCGCCGCGCGCCCGCCATGAATTGCAACGCATAATAAAGCCAATAGCGCTTGCGCAGGATGAATTTTTTGATCTGCGGATTGGGTGATTCAAACTGCGGGTAAATGGCGTATGCCGCCGCCGCCATGATCGCAGTGATCCCGCCCGACACCATATAGACAAAATTATACGACAAATCGAACATACGCCAACTGATGACAATCGCGCCATAGGCCACCAATGTCGCCGCGGATCCAACGGCCAACAGCTGACCCAAAACGCGCGGCGCTTCTTCTTTACCAAGCCACTGCAATTGCAGCGACTGATTGACAGTTTCATAGTAATGAAAGCCGATCGAGCTAATCAGTGTAACAGTCAAAATTCCGCCCATTGACGGAAACTATGCCGTCACCGCTGTGGCAAGACCCAACACCATCAAGGAAATCAATGCCAATGTTTGTTCGCGCACAAAGATGATGATGGCGATCACGCCAATCGCCAAAAACCCTGGAATTTCACGCACGGTATGCAGCCAGCCGTTGTCGGACCCATCAAATTTTCCAACCTCGATTACAAAGTTATTCAAGAGCGCAGACCAAACTGCAAAAGCAATCGGCATTGCACAGGCCATAACGAACAAAAGCGCCTTGGGCTGGCGCCATGTTGGCAAGTGTGATGCGTTCTCTATTGAAACAATACGTGACATAGGGGTCCGATGGTTTGATTTGCGACCACTAATCACGTTTTAACCTTCTTTAAAAGCCACATATGCACCAGCCGCGTATCGCTGGACCGTGGACAAGCGCGCGCAGGGTGTTCAGATTGTGTTATCGCGCAAATACATCATCCTTCACATTGGTGCGCGGGAACCGCGGGCCTTAATCGGGCGTAATCATGCAGCTCTACAAAAAACTCTGTGGATCAATGTCGATGATCAAGCGCAGATCACCCTTTAATGAGAGATCCTTGGTCCATTGCGCGATGGCGCGCTGCAAAGGCGCCGCTTTGTCGGCCTTGATCAATAATCGGACGCGATGACGCCCACGCACGCGGGCAATTGGCGCTGGGGCAGGACCAAAAACCTGGGCATTTATTTGGCGCAACGCTGCGTCATTTCGGGCCAGATGTTGGCCTAGCTGGAATGCCATTTCAGGGTCTGTCGCACTAATGATAATGCCTGCCATTCGGCCAAATGGTGGAACACCCGCCGCCTGCCGGCCACTGGCTTCGGCCTGCCAAAACCCGTCTTCGTCGCCTGCCAAAATTGCGCGGATCACGGGATGGTCAGGTTGATAGGTTTGCAGATACGCCGCCCCCCGTTTTTCGGCGCGCCCTGCGCGGCCTGCCACCTGCCGCATCAATTGAAATGTGTGTTCGGCCGCCCGTAAATCGGACCCTTGCAATCCGAGATCCGCATCAATCACACCAACCAAGGTCAAAAGCGGGAAATTATGTCCCTTGGCCACCAGCTGAGTGCCGATGATAATATCCGCGCCACCGTTGGCAATGGCGCGAATTTCATCCTTTAACGTGCGTGCAGATCCAAACATATCGGACGACAAAACACTTATACGAGCATCGGGAAACAGGGCTGCCGCCTCTTCGGCCAGCCGTTCAACGCCGGGCCCAATAGGGGCCAAGCGGTCTTCGGCTGCGCAGTGTGGGCATTGGGTGGGAACGGGTTTGGTTTCGCCACATTGATGGCACATCAAGCGGTTCAAAAAACGGTGTTCAACCATTCGCGCATCACAGGCGTCACACCCGATCTGTTGCCCACACGCACGACACAACGTGATGGGTGCATAGCCGCGGCGGTTGATAAACAGCATTGCTTGTTCACCCCGTGTGATCCGCCGGTTTATCAACTGAACCAGATGATCCGAAACCCATCGACCCGAAGGCAATTTTTCGCCCCGCATGTCGATCGTATGCATGTCGGGCATAACCGACACGCCAAACCGATCATCCAATTCGACCAAGTCATATTTACCCGCCTGCGCATTGACCCAAGTTTCCAAGGATGGCGTCGCAGAGGCTAAGACGACCTTGGCGCCCGAAAGCGATGCGCGCAAAACTGCCATGTCACGGGCGTTGTACATTACACCATCGGTTTGCTTGTATGATTTATCGTGTTCTTCATCGACCACAATCAGGCCCAGATTTTGAAACGGTAAAAACAACGCAGAGCGTGCTCCGATCACCACCTGTGCGCCCCCTTGCCCGACCATTTTCCAAATGCGGCGCCGGTCGGTCATTGTGACACCGGAATGCCATTCCGCAGGCAACACGCCAAAACGTGCCTGAACGCGGGTTAAAAATTCCGCTGTAAGCGCGATTTCGGGTAACAAAACCAACACCTGCTGCCCTTTGGCCAAGGTGGCGGCGACCGCCTCAAGATAGACTTCGGTCTTGCCCGATCCGGTGACCCCGCGCAGCAAGGCAGTGGCGTAATCATCGCGTGCGACCATCTCGGATAATGCCCCTGCGGCATTTGCCTGAGCCTCGGTTAAATCCTTGCCACGCGCATCGGGATCCATCCGCGCAAAGGGGGCGTCGCGCGGCGTATTTTGTTCCAACACCGCGCCCAGCTTTACCAGACCTTTTATCACCGACGATGTAACCCCCGCCATATCAGATAGTTCGCGCAGCGTGAAAGGCGCCCCGCCGTATTCATCCAAAATATCCAAAACGCGTTTGCGGGCGTCGGTTAATTTCGCCCCCTCTGGCACTGCCCCAAGCACATAAATTTTCCGCATTGCGGGGGGATCCATAAGACCAGGTGCACGCGTCGCCAAGCGCAGCATGGCATTTATAGGTGTGATGGTATAATCCGCCGCTTTTTCCAGGAACAGGCGCAATTCATCACGCATCGGCGCCACATCCAGAACGCGGATTACGGATCTGATTTTATTAATGTCATAGCCACCATGACCTGGCCCCCAGACAACCCCCAGCACCTTGCGCGGGCCCAAGGGCACTTCGACAAAGGCACCGCGAAAACACCCGCCTTCGGGGGCTTTGTAATCCAAGGGGCGGTCAATCGGTTGCGTCGTCAGCACCGAGACCAATTCACCCGCATGAAAAAAATCAATGTCTTGCACAATCGGTTCCATCTAGGGGTTTTATATGCGTTCATCTTGGAGTAAAGCATCTGTGAACTTAGGCCAACCCAACAAAGGATCATAGGTATGAAATTTTTTGTCGATACAGCTGAAATCGATCAAATCAAAGAGTTAAACGATTTGGGCATGGTAGACGGCGTCACAACCAACCCATCATTGATCATGAAATCTGGTCGCGACATTATCGAAGTGACCAAAGAAATCTGTTCCATCGTTTCTGGCCCCGTGAGCGCCGAAGTCACCGCAACCGATGCGGAAACCATGATCGCCGAAGGCCGTAAATTGGTGAAAATTGCACATAACATCACCGTTAAAGTGCCTCTGACTTGGGACGGATTGAAAGCCTGTAAAGTGCTATCAAGCGAAGGCCACAAATTGAACGTGACCCTATGTTTCTCGGTCAACCAAGCGATCTTGGCGGCCAAAGCGGGCGCAACATTCATTTCGCCGTTCGTCGGTCGTTTGGACGACATCAATCTAGATGGTCTGGAATTGATCGAGGATATCCGCACAGTTTATGATAACTACGGGTTTGGAACCGAAATTTTGGCGGCATCCATTCGCACCACGAACCACATCACAGACTGTGCGCGCATCGGCGCAGACGTGATCACCGCCCCACCCGCCGTGATCAAATCCATGGTAAGCCACCCATTGACCGACAAAGGCCTGGCAGCCTTTTTGGAAGACATCAAAAAAACAGGTCAAAAAATTCTCTGATCTGTGCTAAGGCTTGACCGAGGCATACGAGAATTGGCAAAATAGGTCATGGATAACGGATTACGCGATAAAATCTTGGCGCAGCCCGCCGTGATACTAGAAGATCAGGACGTCATGCGCGCCCTGATCGAAGCCAATGATCAGGCGCTTGGGTCAAATATCGTTGACCTTCGGGGCGTTGCGATGAAACGCCTTGAAGCCCAGCTGGGACGGCTTGAGGATACACACCGCAGTGTGATTGCGGCCGCTTATGAAAACCTTGCAGGAACCAACCAAGTTCATCGTGCAGTCCTTACCTTGATGGAACCGACCGACTTTGACGATTTTCTGAAGGTCCTCCAAGAAGACGTGGCAAATATACTGCGTGTCGACTGCGTCAGAATTGTTTTTGAAACGCGCAAAGTTGACGATGACTCTGCGCAAGAGCTGGCCGATTTGTCGGACGCAATAATGATCGCAATTCCTGATTTTGTGGATCTTTATCTATCACAAGGTAACCTGCCGCACGCAACGCTTGCGACGCGGCGTTTGCCACGCGGTGCTGAACAGGTTTACGGATCCTATGCCCGCGACTTGCAATCTGAAGCTTGCATCAAGCTGGATGTAGGTGCTGGACATTTACCAGCCATGTTGTGTTTAGCATCACAGGACCCGGATCATTTTGGACCACAACAAGGAACGGACCTGCTCACATTTTTTGCGGGTGTGTTTGAACGTCTGATGCAGCGTTGGCTGGCCCAATGATTGCACCGGCCGTCACCGCGGCCATTGCTGAATGGCTGGACGTAAAATCTGCTCTCTCTGATATGAGCGCAAATACGCGTCAGGCCTATCATGGCGATCTGCTGGAATTTGTGGGGTTTATTACCCAATATCGCGGCGATGCCACGGGCATTGGCCCTCTTACGCGGATAACGATCACCGACATGCGCGCATGGATGGCCCAAATGCGCAGAGATGGGTTGTCTGCGCGGTCGCTTGCACGCAAACTGTCGTCTGTCAAATCCTTCTATCGGTGGTTCGCAAAGCGCGAAGGCTTTGATCCAACAATCGTTTTATCCACGCGATCACCAAAGTTCACACAAAAACTTCCGCGGCCTTTAACAGAAACCGCCGCACAAGACGTCATTGATTTAATCGAGAACCAATCACAAACTGAATGGGTGAACCTGCGCGACACAGCGGTTGTTACAATGCTCTATGGATGTGGTCTACGTATATCCGAGGCGTTGGGCTTGAACGGCGCGGATTACCCATTGAAAGACACCCTGCGCATCACCGGTAAGGGTGGCAAAATGCGTCTGGTGCCAGTCATCGACGCAGCAAAACAAGCTGTCGAAGCATACGCCAGAGCCTGTCCTTACCAGCTAACTAAGGACGGACCATTGTTTTTTGGGGCACAAGGCAAACGGCTTGCGCCGCGTCAGATCCAAAAACTCATGCAATCTGTACGCATGCAGTTGGGCTTACCAGCCACCGTTACGCCACACGCCATGCGCCACAGTTTTGCCACCCATCTTTTAGCCGCGGGTGGTGATTTACGGTCGATCCAAGAGCTACTGGGACATGCGAGCCTGTCGACAACACAGACCTATACCGGCGTTGATGCAACGCGTCTGTTAGAGGTGTATCAAGCCACACATCCAAAGGCACGATGATCCTTTTTTGCGATATAGGGCTCTATCGCGCAAAAATCACGTAACTATTCCAACACCCGCCATTGGCATTTACTTGCAAACGTGGGTTAATTGCGTCATTAGGTCGCCATGATACAGAACACGCGCGCTCTCTTTGTTCACTTTTTCACTGCATCTGGTGCTGTCTTTGCCATGCTAGCGATGCTTGCAGCGGCGGACGAACAATGGTCAATGATGTTTTTATGGTTGGTCATTGCGTTCTTTGTCGATGGCATCGATGGACCTTTGGCGCGCAAATACGATGTCAAAAACCATGCTGCCCGCTTTGACGGTGTATTGCTGGATCTTATCATCGATTATCTTACTTATGTCTTTATACCAGCCTTTGCGCTGTTCAAATCTGGGTTATTGCCAGGTTGGACGGGATGGATTGCAATCATCATCATCACATTTGCCTCGGCGATGTATTTTTGTGATGGCAATATGAAAACCAAAGATTACAGTTTTCATGGCTTTCCTGGGTGTTGGAATATGTTGGTGATCGTGCTGTTCGCAATACAACCCAATTTTTGGGTTATCCTTGCATTGGTAACCGTGCTTGCAATCGCAATGTTTTTGCCGATCAAGTTCATTCACCCTGTGCGCACGAAACGCTGGCGCAACCTGTCTTTGCCATTGGCTTTGGCGTGGACGTTTTTTGCGGGTTGGGCGGCTTGGGTCGATTTTCACCCCGAAAGCTGGGCACATTGGGGGTTGGTTGTAACGTCGATTTATTTGTTATCGGCAGGCCTACTACAGCAACTTTTCCCCGGTCGTGACGGTACGGGGCTGTGAAAACAGTGCTATTTGCGTGGCTTTGATGCAAATTTCGATCAAAGTGCGGTCCAAACGCTTGTAACTCGGCCCTCAATCTGTAGAATGCTGACTTGATCAAATACATAAAGCGGTCACACGGAGGGCCGCTTTTTCATATAGGATGCTGCGATGTCGTGGACAGACGAACGTGTTGAACTTTTGAAAAAAATGTGGGGCGAAGGCCAATCCGCAAGCCAAATCGCCAAAGAACTTGGCGGCGTGACCCGTAACGCGGTGATCGGCAAAGTCCATCGTTTGGGGTTGTCCAACCGTGCAACCACAACAACTGCGACCCCCAAAGCAGAAGCGAAAGCAAAGCCCGCCCAAAAAGCCGAGGCCAAGCCAACACCAAAACCAACGCCCGCGCCAAAACCGGTTGAATCCGTTGAGGCACGTCCAAGCAATGTCACACCTTTGCGCCGTCAAATCATTCCGGCCGGTCAACCGTTACCCCCACAGCCATCGGCCAATGAAATCAGCCCTGAGGCGCTTGCCCGCGTCAATGAGATTGAGAAAAAGGCCAAAAAACTTACGCTTTTGGAATTGACAGAAAAGACGTGCAAATGGCCTGTTGGCGACCCGGCAACGGATGATTTCTGGTTCTGCGGCCTGCCCTCACAATCTGGCAAACCTTATTGCGAGGCCCATGTCGGCGTCGCGTTCCAGCCAATGAATTCACGACGCGATCGTCGTCGCTAAAAAAGGGGCGCTGATGCGCCCCTTTGTTTTTTACAGGCCCTTGGACCGATAGCTGCTGGCGACATTTCCGATGGCCACCAAATAGGCGGCGGTGCGTAAGTCCTCGACGTCACCACGCTCGTGCCATGTTTCGCGCATTTTTTGATAGGCTGCGCGCATTGTGTCATCCAGACCCGAACGCACCAGTTCCAATTCCCCAGCACCGCGCAGGTATTTTTGCTTGAACCCGGGTGTCAGCGTCCACTTGTTACCCAACGCTTCAGACAGGTTTTCCAACTCATCTACGATCATTTGATAGCGAGCCTCTTCTTGGCGACGCTGCATCCGACCAAACCGGATATGGCTAAGGTTTTTGACCCATTCGAAATAGGACACTGTCACACCACCTGCGTTGGCGAACATATCCGGAATAATCACGCAGCCGCGTTTGCGCAGAATTTCATCGGCACCTGCAGTTACCGGACCGTTCGCAGCCTCGATAATCAGATTGGCTTTGATCCGTTCCGCATTACCCAGATTGATCACGCCTTCCATCGCCGCAGGCACCAAAATATCACAGTCATGTTCTAAAACGGCAGCTCCGTTTTCAACATATGTCCCCTGTGGATATCCGCGCACGCCTTGGTTATCTTTGATCCAATGGGACAGATCTTCGATGTTGATGCCTGCATCGTTCACAATCGCACCATCGCGTTCAATGACCGCAATAACCTTGCAACCATCTTCCTCAGAGAGGAATTTTGCGGCATGATAGCCAACGTTACCCAAACCTTGAACAATGACGCGTTTACCATCCAAAGTACCACTTAAATTTGCCTTGGCAACATCCAGAGGTTCGCGGAAAATTTCTTGGAGTGCATATTGAACACCGCGGCCTGTCGCCTTAACACGCCCTGCGATACCACCTGCATTCAAGGGTTTACCCGTTACACACGCTCGCGCGTTGATATCTGTGGTATTCATCCGCGCATACTGATCCGCGATCCATGCCATTTCACGTTCACCGGTTCCCATGTCGGGCGCCGGCACATTCTGGCTGGGATGGATAAGGTCACGTTTGATCAACTCATAGGCAAAGCGTCGTGTGATCAACTCTAGCTCTTGTTCGTTATATTCTTGTGGATTGATCCGCAGCCCGCCTTTAGATCCGCCAAACGGGGCCTCAACCAATGCGCACTTATAAGTCATCAACGCGGCCAGCGCTTCGACTTCATCTTGGTTTACAGTGTCGGCAAAGCGAATGCCGCCCTTTACCGGTTCCATATGTTCCGAATGCACAGAACGATAGCCGGTGAATGTTTTTATTTCACCCCGCAAACGCACACCAAATCGCACGGTGTAGGTGGCGTTACAGACGCGGATTTTTTCTTCTAAGTCCGGGGGCAAATCCATCAACCGCACAGCGCGATTAAACATCACATCAACACTTTGGCGAAAACTTGGTTCTTGGATAGTCGACATTCTTACCTCCGAGCATTTCGAACACATCCCCGGCTGCGCAAACTTGGACATTGGGAAAATAATTGCATCGGCGGAAATAGTCATTTTCGCCCTAAATCAATCACATTTCGCGCAAGTACAAATTGTCGCACCCATCCTGTTCATTGCACTAAAGTCGTAGATTGAAAAGACCAAAAGTTCACAAATGCACAAATTTTGGGCATTGTGCGAAAACGCGCAACGTCTGTCCGAATACGAACAGAGTGCAACATTGCGCAATGACCACACGCACCTTAAATATAGCGGAAATGGAGGACCACACATGTCGATACGTCCAATTCTAGAACAACGCCACGCCACCCCCACGATGGAGGGCGCCGGCGTCCACCTACACCGCGCCTTTGGCTTTGCCGATCCAAGCGAATTGGATCCATTTCTGTTGTTTGATGATTTCAGAAATGAACGACCACAGGATTACAAAAAGGGTTTCCCATGGCACCCACATCGGGGCATTGAAACCATAACTTATGTTTTGTCAGGCACAGTGCATCACGGCGATAGCCTTGGCAACACAGGTGCTTTGGGCGCGGGTGATGTGCAATGGATGACCGCAGGATCGGGTATCATGCATCAGGAAATGCCACAGGGCAACGCACAAGGTCAAATGCACGGGTTTCAATTATGGGCAAACCTGCCCTCATCGTTGAAAATGACCGCGCCGCGCTATCAGGACGTGAAATCCAAAGATATCCCTGTGATCACCGATGACGATGGCACAACGGTCAAGGTGATTGTAGGGTCGTTCTGGGGCCAAACAGGTCCCGTGGACGGCATCGCCGCAGACCCGCAATATTTGGATATTTTCGTACCCGCTGGTGTGAAAAAAACGTTCAAAGTCGACACCTACCGCAAAGCTTTTGCCTATGTCTTCGAAGGCGCTGGCGCCTTTGCCGATGCATCAAAACCCTTTGGCGTGCTTTTGGAGAAAGAAGTCGGCGGAGAAGAATACAACATCCGCGATCTGTCGGGAAACCGTACTTTGGTCAAGTTTGGAACAGGCGACGAAGTCACCGTCCAAGCAGGCCCAGAGGGTATTCGGTTCCTCTTGATTTCCGGCGCACCGATCCAAGAACCGGTCGCTTGGCACGGTCCGATCGTAATGAACACCCGCGAAGAATTGATCCAAGCGGTCACCGAATTGCGCAATGGAAACTTTATCAAAGCGGACCATTAAATCGTAGAAAATATCGATCTGTAACACGTCGGTATTACGTCGGTATTACGTGGGTATTTTTGACAAAACTCGGTCCGCCCCGATGACGGCGGCGGACCTAGGACACAGATCTGCGATCTTCTCCGATGCCCAGAACACGCCCCACCATTGCGACGTATAAATCGGCGACGCCGTCAACGTCCAATCGACCACCGTCGCGAAACCATGTCGTCACTTCGGTCAACATGCCAATGATAGCCAAGGTGGCTATGCGGGTGTCCGCCACAACAAACACCCCCTGCGCCACGCCGTCGCGAATAATCTGTTCCAATCGCTGCTCATACGCTTTGCGTAGACCTTCGATCACTGCAAAGTTTTCAGGCGATAGATTGCGCAGCTCCATATAGGCGATAAAGACCGCATCACGCCGCGCAAGGTGATAGGCGATGTGAAACCGCGTAAACGCGGCGACAGACGCCGTAGGGGTCGACATCGTCGCAGTCGCATCCCATGCGGCGATCAATTCGACCATGTGATCATGCATCAGCGAAAACAACAGGGTCTGCTTATCAGGGGTATAGTTATATAACGCCCCTGCCTGCACGCCCACTTCGGCCGCGATCTGACGCATCGAAACCGCCGCAAACCCATGTTTCGCGAATAAGTGTTCCGCCACCGCGCGCACGCGCGGCCCAGTTGTTTGAGAATGTGATCCCGTCGTGCGTGCCATACCCCTCTGCATAACTGAACAAACGTTCAAATAAAACCCCCAATAGAAACCTGTTATTTTAGCCAAAAACCTGTTTGCACCGTTGCACGCCTGCGTCTAAGCCGTTACATCGCTTACAATCATCATGTAATAAGGAGTCCCAGATGACCCACCCTCTTAGATTGGGTATCGCTGGACTGGGCACAGTCGGCGTTGGCGTAATTAAAATCATTCAGCAAAAAGCTGATATGTTGGCCATGCGCACGGGACGCCCCATCATGATTACGGCCGTCTCGGCCCAATCAAAAACAAAAGACCGTGGCGTCGATTTGTCAGCCTATGCCTGGGAAGACGATGCAGTTGCTTTGGCCACGCGCGACGATGTCGACGTCTTTGTCGAATTGATCGGCGGACATGAGGGCAAAGCGTTGGATGCAACCCGCGCCGCCCTTGCAGCAGGCAAAGATGTGATCACCGCGAACAAAGCAATGTTGGCGCATTTTGGCCAAGAATTGGCCGAAGCTGCCGAAGCCGCAGGCCGTGTGTTGCGCTATGAAGCAGCGGTCGCAGGTGGCATTCCTGTAATCAAATCCCTGACCGAAGGGTTGGCGGGCAATAAAATTAACCGTGTTGTGGGCGTCATGAATGGCACCTGCAACTACATCCTGACACGGATGCAGTCGGCGGGCTTGAGCTATGACCAAGTGTTCCAAGAGGCCGCTGATCTTGGATATCTTGAGGCCGATCCAAATCTGGATGTTGGCGGCATTGATGCGGGTCACAAATTGGCCATTCTTTCCGCAATAGCATTCGGCACGCAGGTCAATTTTGGCGGCGTTGAAATGCAGGGCATTCAAAACATTTCAATCGACGACATCCATCAAGCGGCTGATCTGGGGTATCGCATCAAATTGCTGGGTGTCGCGCGGATGACAGAGGGTGGCCTGGAACAACGCATGTCACCATGCTTGGTAAAGTCCACCTCTCCGATTGCCCAATTGGAAGGCGGCACCAATATGGTCGTGCTCGAGGGCGATGAAGTGGGACAAATCTTTCTGCGCGGCGCTGGTGCCGGCGAAGGTCCAACCGCCAGCGCGGTTCTGTCTGACGTGGCAGATATTGCGCGCGGCACACGGTTGCCAACTTTTGGCATTCCGGCCAAAGATTTGACCCCCGTGACATCTGTGGTGTCCGATGCGGCGACGCCCTATTATCTGCGGCTGAAACTGCGCGACCTGCCGGGATCACTGGCTAAGGTTGCAACCGTGCTAGGGCAAAGCGAAATTTCGATCCGCGAAATGCGGCAATATGATCACACTGACGAGAATGCGCCGGTTTTGATCATTACCCACGCGACTGATAACGCAAACATGTTGCACGCCATAGATAAATTGCCGCAAACAGGCGTCGTAATCGGCGATCCCGTCGCATTGCGCATCGAATCTGTATAAGGAACCAAATATGAGCCCCGCAAAAATCGACTTTAACGACCGCATGTTGTCCTTGGGCTTGGCCCGTGTCTCTGAGGCAGCGGCCATTGCATCGGCTGATTTGGTGGGTCGTGGCGACGAAAAAGCCGCCGACCAAGCGGCGGTAAACGCGATGCGCGAACAGTTGAACAAATTGGACATCGCCGGCGTTGTTGTCATCGGCGAAGGCGAGCGCGACGAAGCGCCCATGCTGTATATCGGTGAAGAGGTCGGCACAGGCACAGGTCCGGGTGTGGACATTGCTTTGGACCCGTTGGAAGGCACGACATTGACGGCGAAAGACATGCCAAACGCCTTGACCGTGATCGCAATGGGCCCGCGTGGATCAATGCTACACGCGCCTGACACCTATATGGAGAAACTGGCCATTGGCCCGGGCTATGCGATCGACACCGTCACGCTAGACATGTCGCCCGCCGAACGGGTTCAGGCATTGGCCGCGGCCAAAGGGTGTGATTGCCGCGATATCACCGTGTGCATTTTGGAACGTCCCCGCCATCAGGCAATGATCGACGAAGTGCGCAGCACAGGCGCATCCATCCGATTGATCACCGATGGCGATGTTGCGGGTGTCATGCACTGTGCCGAACCTGCCGTGACTGGCATCGACATGTATATGGGCACCGGCGGCGCGCCAGAGGGCGTTTTGGCCGCAGCTGCCTTGAAATGCATGGGTGGTCAAATCTATGGCCGCCTTGTGTTCCGTAACGAGGATGAAAAGGCACGTGCCGTTAAGGCCGGGATCACCGATTTTGATCGCATCTATACCCGCGATGAAATGGTGACCCAAGACGTGATTTTCGCAGCCACAGGCGTGACAGGCGGATCATTATTGCCAGGTATCAAACGCGAAGTGGGGTATATCACGACCGAAACGCTTTTAATGCGATCGAAAACGGGATCGGTACGTCGTATGGTGTATCGCAACCCCCGTAACTGATCGATCGGGTGGCCTTTCTTGGCATAGAGACATCCCTGACGGGCCGACGCTGGATCGGCCCTGACGATGCCACGCGTCGCCAAGCCGAGGCGATGCAGCAGTCAACCGCTTTGCCGTCCGCACTGTGTGCCGTACTGGCCAGATTGGGTGTTGGGGCCGAAGAAGCGACGCGGTATCTTGAACCGCAATTACGTGATTTACTCCCCGATCCGCGCGTACTTTTGGACATGCCCGCCGCCGCCACGCGCATTGTAGATGCGGCGCTGCGCCGTGAACGTGTGGCGATCTTTGCCGATTATGATGTCGATGGTGCGTGTTCGGCTGCGCTGTTGATCAATTGGTACCGCGCAGCGGGAATTGAATGCACGCTTTATATCCCCGATCGCATCGACGAAGGCTATGGACCAAATCCCACGGCCATGGCCGATCTGGCATCGCGGCACGACCTGATTATCACCGTCGACTGCGGCACACTCAGCCATGACGCCATCGCCGCGGCGACAGGCGCAGATGTGATTATTCTAGACCACCACTTGGGCGGCGAAACCCTGCCCGCCTGTCTGGCGGTGGTAAACCCCAACCGTCAGGATGAAACAGGCGATCTTGCCCACCTGTGTGCCGCTGCGGTCGTGTTCCTGACCTTGGTTGAGGCAGGCCGTGTTTTGCGCGAACGCGGTCAACATGGCCCCGATTTGATCGGGTATTTGGATTTGGTGGCCTTGGCCACGGTTGCCGATGTGGCCCCCTTAGTCGGCGTCAACCGCGCATTTGTGCGTCAGGGATTAAAGGTGATGGCTCGGCGCGACCGCATCGGGTTGGTGACCCTGTCCGATGTGGCAAGGGTGGACACCATGCCTACCGCTTATCACCTCGGGTTTGTGCTGGGCCCGCGGATCAACGCAGGCGGACGCATTGGCGCCGTCGATCTGGGCGCGCGGTTGTTGTGCGCGCGCGATACGGCCGAGGCCACAGCATTGGCCGAGCGACTGGACATGTTGAACACCGAACGCCGCGATATCGAAGCACAGGTCCGCGCCGCCGCCATAGAACAGGCAGAAGCCCGCGGATTGGACGCGCCACTGATTTGGGCCGCAGGCGAAGGATGGCACCCTGGCGTCGTCGGCATCGTCGCGTCGCGCCTAAAAGAGGCCACCAATCGCCCCGCCATTGTCATCGGTCTGGATGGTGACGAAGGAAAGGGATCAGGTCGGTCCGTGACGGGTATTGATTTGGGTGCCCAGATCCAGCGCTTGGCAATGGACGGCCTGTTGATCAAAGGCGGTGGCCATAAAATGGCGGCCGGCCTCACGGTGGCCCGTGACCAATTGGAACCCGCGATGGCCCGTCTTAGCGAAATGATGGCTAAACAGGGCGCGGATAAGATGGGCGCAGCCGATCTAAAACTGGACGGTCTTTTGATGCCCAGCGCCGCCACCGTCGATCTATGCGATCAAATCGAAGCAGCCGGTCCCTTTGGTGCAGGGGCAGCAGGACCCCGCTATGTCTTTGCCGATATGAAAATCAGCTTTGCCAAACGCGTCGGAGAATCGCATCTTAAGCTGCGCTTTGGCGACGGATTGGGCATGTCCTTGGATGCGATTTGCTTTGGTGCCTACGACACCGATCTCGGCCCCGCATTAGAGGCCCACCAAGGCCGCTCTGTACATCTTGCGGGCAAATTGGACGTAAATATATGGCAGGGCCGCAAGTCTGTGCAGCTGCGTCTTGAGGATGCAGCATTCGCATCCGCTTAGGAAATTTAGCCTGAAAAATTATTTTTCAAAAATCTGTATTTTTCCTCTTGCGCAAGTCGCGCGCTTTGCATAAACACCGCCTCACGAGAGCAGCTGGCCCGTTCGTCTATCGGTTAGGACGCCAGGTTTTCAACCTGGAAAGAGGGGTTCGATTCCCCTACGGGCTGCCATTAACGCTAAGAAAACTTCTTAATATCAAATATTTACAGATTTCAGCAAGTTTTCGCCCCCACAATCGTCCCCACAGGCATTGAAACCACTTACTACATCTTGCAACCCGTATGTGTACGCGCGCGACCTTGAAGTTTACGCGTGAATTTTTAAAAAACGCAGGTGCCATTTAGTCAGTGTACGTGGCTGTCAATAGACGAACCGCTCAAATCTTGACCTAGCCCGACAGTTTGTGCAACGCGCGTGCGTGCGCGACTTGCGTATCTGTGCTGAATTGGGGGATTACGCGCACGCCCTGCTTAGTCTACCGTTGCACCAATCACTGACACGTCAATTTTCCTTGATTTGTGCTGATACTTCCCAGACCAACTACTGCATGAATAACAATTGCGCGATGTAATGGCATTACGAAGTGAGATAGGCGATATTATCACCACAATGCTAATCCTTGTCGGATGCGTTTTAGTTGTTGCTGTTGGGATTACATTTTTTTTGTTCCTCACTGACGACGGAGGCGCTGATATCGGAAATTCAGAAGTCTAAGCTTGGTGCGCTGAATATATGCCTGATACCCCGCGCTCAGAGTGTAAGCCTGACACAGCTTGGTGAGGGCAAAAACCTAATCCAGCGCACTGTTACGGCAGTACCGTTGGCTATAGCGGCCCAGCGAAGAGTCTAGAGAATTCTCGTATGAACAGAAATACAAATATTAGTACAGCGAAAAGTATGACCTTTTTACTCATTCGAC
>Ga0181600_10001703_pt1 | contig 17084 bp, 18 predicted proteins | sample 041ome_2_FD_132982 | JGI IMG/M metagenome (GOLD analysis project Ga0181600, IMG submission 132982) | Coastal salt marsh microbial communities from the Groves Creek Marsh, Skidaway Island, Georgia - 041406US metaG (megahit assembly) | ecosystem: Environmental > Aquatic > Marine > Intertidal zone... | reverse complement strand
ACTGAAGGGCGGTCTTTAGTACCTTTTCTTCAGGGGATTTCTAGGCTTATCGAAAAACAGCTACTCATGCTTGATGATATTGAGATAAATGTTTATGGCGGACGTCTAGACGCTAGCTCAAAGCAAAGCACAAAGGAATTGGGTCTGGAAAAAATAATGATTGAGCATGGTCGCATCGAAGCAGATGAAAATGAGTCTGGTCGATCGAAAATCATGCGAGCCATGAAGAATGCTGATGTGCTGTTACTTATGCATGGCCATGACGATACTTGTAAAGAATATATACCGTCTAAGTTTTATGAATATCTTTTTGCTGAAAGATCAATCTTGGCATTTCATCATGCCAATCAGCAGTTTTTAAGGTTGCTAACTGAGATAAATTGCTACGAAGTGGAATCCGAGGGTGAATCAACTACAGTCCTTAATCAAATTGCGGCTGACTGGAAAAACGGGTCTTTAAACATGCCAACCCGGAAAATCTCAACAGAGAATCTTGTAAATAAAATGTGCGATAAATTATCTCATGCATAATTTAGTCCTCTTTTGCAAAAGCTATATAGGTGATTTAAAGCGTTTTGAGCGTTTTTGGAATAGCTTGGAAAAACATAACCCAGAAATTATCCCATTCTATGCGTGTGTGCCAGAGAATGACTTGGAGATTTTTAAAAAAACAATTTCAAATGCAAATTCAATTAACTGGGTAACTGATCAGGATGTTGTTAAGGTGAGTCCTGGTGGATCAATAGCGCTTTATGAATCACTAGATGGTAGGTTGTCTCAACAAATCATAAAAGCTGAGGCATGGCGTTTAATCGACTGCCAGAACTATGTCTGTTTCGACTCTGATAGTGTTGTTATTAGAGAATTGAGTACAGTTGACTTCATAGCACCCAATGGCGACCCATATACCGTTATGCATCAGCATAAGTGCTTTCTAGAACAAGCGTTAAAAAAAAATAAGCAGAAGTACATCAGTTATTTTCTCGAAGAATCAAATAAATTAAAACAGAATTTCAATCGAAATGGTTTGGATTACGAATTTGGGCCAACACCCTGTATTTGGTCTAGCAAGGTTTGGAAAGACTTATCTGATAAGAGACTTAAGGAAGCGGGGCTGAATATTTGGGATGCACTAATTGATATTCCAATAGAGATACGATGGTACGGTGAAGCTTTACTCAAATATGGGTCCATATCTATCAATCCAGTTGAGCCTCTAATGAAAGCCTACTTATACGACTGGCAATACAAGAAGAGTGAGAATTTAAAGGCTTTATCTGATTTTTACATTGGCGTTATTTATCAGTCAAATTGGGAGTATGAATTAGACATTAAAAAAAGAAGCTTTTATTCACTTTTGATAAGAAGAATTAAAAGAGTTTTAATGTGAAAGACCATTTCTCCAATTTAGAAATTTTTATTCTTACTTACAATAGGCCAGAGACACTAGTCAAAGCGGTTGATTCTGTTAAAAGACAATCAAATCGGAATTTTAAATTAATAGTTTCAGATAACTCTATTAATTTAAATATAGTTAAAGATATCTTTAAAAATGATTTGGAAGTTGAGGTTAGGCAAAGGGGTGATATGTCTCCCTTAGAGCATATTCAACTTTGCTTCAATGAGGCAAGTGCTGATTTAGTATGCTTATTCCATGATGATGATGAAATGATGCCGGATTATGTCGAGAAAATTCTTTCGGAGTTCCATAAAAAACCACAATTGCAAGCTGTTGCAACAAATGCAGTAGTTGAAAATAGTATTGATGGATCGAAGGGAGTAAGTTTTAAATCGTCAAGAGAAAATCTCTACTTCAATAATGAAAATGATTTCTTATATTCTTACTTTGGAAAAGGAAATTTTGGAATTGCGCCTTTTCCATCATATACATTTAGAACAGTTAATAATAAATTTAAGGGGTATGAGGATTTAGGAAAATATGGTGATGTCGCTATATGCGCTAATCAACTCTCATATGGAGAGGTTGCATGGATAAATCTACCTTTAATTAAATATAATATTACTGGTGGAAATGGTGGCTCTATTGAATCCATGAAAGATAGACTTAGGCTTCTAGCCTATATGAAAAAACATCCCGGTATAAGTCAATTTATAGTTAATCAATATAGAGTGTTAATTTATGGCCTTTATTTAAGTAGCAATAAACTTACACTGAAGCGTAAAATTTATAAACTTAGACAGAAGTTAAAAATTAGAAGGCTTTTTCATTTTGTGACTATCAGTAAAATTGTTCAAAGTATTCTGCATTAAAAATAAAATTTATATGAAGGCAATAATATCTAAAAATGGTCACTCTAATGACTCGTTATTTGAGTTATCTGACATAACTCATAAATACAATCCGACTGATTTAGATATCTATTTTAAGAATGCTTTTATGGATTACGGCATTGAATTACATACATCTGATTTAGTGAATTGTAATGAAGCAATTTTTGAGCTTCATATCGGTACAGACTCACCATTGCAACAAGGCGTAAATGCTAAATATTTATTTACTATGGAAAATCCTGAGCATGAAAATAGATCATGCTCGCATATAAAATCATTTAAAAAGATCTTTTCCTGGGATGCGCCTGGCTATTCATGGCATAAAGGTTTTGAACATACGCTTATCCCACATCCCTTGAAATTCGATAAAGAGTTTGAGGATTTTTCAAATCGTAAAGAATTTTTGTGTTTAATCAATGCCAACAAGGCATTCAAGAAGTATGTAAAGGATGATTTATATAAAGAAAGACTTGATTTTATCAAATGGGCCATTAAAGAAATACCTAATTCATTCAATCTTTATGGTATTGGTTGGAATAAGCCTTATCCAGGAATTGGGTTGAAAGGAAAACTTTTACGGAATCTTCAAAGCTTGTTTATGAAGATCACCGGCAACAAACCTTTTAAGCCTGTCTATAAAGGAGAGGTTGCAAATAAAAGTGATATTTATCGCAATCATAAGTTTGCAATTTGTTACGAGAATATAGGTGGGTTAAACAATTACATTACAGAAAAGATTCTCGATGCAATGTCATATGGCTGTGTGCCAATATATTTAGGTGCTCCAGATATAAGCGAATTTATCCCGTCAAATTGTTATATAGATAGAAGGCAGTTTGCATCTAATCCTGAGCTTTTTAGCTACCTAAAGGATATTTCACAGGGTGAGTTTTCTTTATATCAGAAAAATATTGAATCATTTTTCATGCATAAGGCAAAGCTAAATTTTTCTTTTAAAGCAACAGCTGGAAAAGTGGTGCAAAGTATTGTTGGCGACATTGGACTTTAAAGGTGCATTTTTTTACAAATTATAAATCTGTGTTTTTTGGTGGTTAATGATATTTGATTGGAGTCTAATATTTTTTGAATAAAATTAAGGTACCTATTTTGATCAAAGAATTTATTTAATATATTATTATGAAAAAATGGCTCTTCAAGATAACTCCGGTATAAGTCATCAGAATTATCCACATTCATAATATGCTCTATTGCATCCGTAGTGCTGTTGAAGTCTGAAACATTAATAAAGCTTTTAGGGTTGAAGTCATTATTGATGGATGGGTCCCCATAGTAGATAGGAATAGCTTTAGCCCACATTGCTTCAACAATTTTCTCTGTGGTATACCCAAGAATTTTTTTATTCTCAAATGCTATATTGAATTTGTATTTTGATAAGAACTCATATTTATTTCTGCCGCCGACTCCAATAGGACTGCCAATATTATTTAACGCCAACCCTCCGGAATGAACAGGAATATGTTTATTAAGTTGTCTAAAAAAATCATTCCTATGTTGCACCTTCCTCTTGGCATTTGAAACAACAAAGCTGACGTCTTTTCTTTTGGCAAATAAAACCTTTTCTGAATAATCATTTCTTTTTATTAGATCATCCCCATTACATTCAGTCCCTAAAACGTAGTAGGGCATTCTTATGTGTCTTTTATTATTTAGTTCCAGAGGAGTGATTGCGCCATCCAGTATCTCAAAATTTGGCGATATAGATTCACCACTCCAAAAAATTTTTTTACAAGAGTAAAGTTTATGTAGAGTGCTACCTCCTGCATCGGAGAAAAAAAGCAAGTCAGGTTTATCATTTATTTCTACTGTATAGACGGTTTCCAAAAGCTTTGTGAAAAAATTATTTCTTTTGTTTAAACCGGAGAAATCACAAAAATCAATCTTTAGAAGTGGCTTTCCATTTCTAGGTTTTTCAGGGTCACAAATGAGCATTTAAATACCTGATATTTCATGTAATTTTTTCTGTGAAGCGGTTCTTCCAATTACATCTGCTCCAATACACATGGCACTTAAGCTAATTTTATTAAAATCGCTTTCTTTGGATAATGTTTCCAATAACCATGAAGCGAATCCACCATCTAGTAAATGATCTTCGATTGTAGTTATAGATGTGTATTGGAGGAGTGTTCCTAAAATATTTCGCCTATTTTGGGAATTCCATAATGGAATGGTTGCTACGGAATAATTTTTAAATGGGTTTGTTTTGATAAGATCCATCGCTTTACTGAGTGTTGGTCCAGTAGTCACAAATATTTCTTTAGAATTAGCATTGTCATGAATTAGGTATACCTCGCAATCTGATAGGGGCCCATTGTGGTGGGTATATTTTTTCTCACCTGCTTTTTGTAGACGTAGATATACTGGCTTTTTCTTACCTAATGCGTATTGCATGCATAGTCTTGTTTCATGCGGATCAGCTGGCGCTGCGATTGTCATATTTAGTAAAGATCGCATCAAAGCATAATCTTGTATTGCATGGTGGGAATAACCCAGCGATCCGTAGGTAACGCCACCTCCTACAACCACATTTGTTACTGGTAGGTTATGGTAATCAACATCATTCCTTATTTGTTCTGCACAACGCCAAGTTGGGAAGTTGCCAATCGAGTAGGTAAAAACCTGCATACCCTCAGAAGCCATTCCTGCCGCCATACCCATCATGTTTTGTTCAGCTATGCCCGCATTGAAAAAACGATCTGGGAATTCATCAGCAAATGGCTCGATTACTGAATAACCTAGATCCCCAATAATTAATACAATATCGTTTCTAACACGGGCAGCCTTTATTAGTTCGTCCATAAATGCATTACGCATTATCAATCTCCATTAATGCGATTTTTAATTCTTCAGAATTTGGGCATTTATAGTGCCAAGCTACCTGATTCTCCATATAACTCACACCCTTTCCTTTTATCGTTCTGGCTATTATGCAATGAGGCTTAGGTGTTGGCTTTGAAAGTGCTTCGGTAATTTGCTTGTGATCATGTCCATTAATATCAGAACATTCCCAGCCAAAGGCTTCTATTTTCTGCTGAAGTGGCTCTATTTCTAGTGTCTTATCTACCGTAGTCAGGCTTTGCAGATTATTAGCATCAATTATGAGCGTAAGATTTTTTACATTGTGGTGGGCAGCAAACATTAAAGCTTCCCAATTAGATCCTTCCTGCATTTCACCGTCGCCAGCAATGACAAATGTTCGCCATTTCTCTCCATTAACCTTAGCAGCCATTGCTTTACCAAGCCCAAAAGGGAGGCCATGACCTAAGGCGCCCGAAGAAAACTCAACACCGTTAGCCTTGTGGCTAATGTGGCTCATTAGATTTGAGAAGTCTTGGCCATAAGTCAGAATTTCTTCATTAGAAATCATCCCTACATGATGCAATGCGGCATAGAGTGAAACGCATGCATGACCTTTACTTAAAATAAGGCGATCCCGGTCTTTATGGCCCTGATTAGCAGGGTCAAATTTCATAATATCTGAGTACAGCACCGCCAGAATATCGGCAATCGATAAAGCGCTACCGATATGCGAAGCGCCTGCTTTAGAAACCATTTGCAAAGAGGTTTTTCTAATATTCTTAGCTAAACTCTCGGACGACACCCTCATTTACCTAAAATCGCTCTTATTTTTTCGCAAGCGTACATAACCTCATCCCTTCTCAAACAAACGCCACTTGGAAGGTTCATAGCTCTTTGCCCCACTAGTAAGGCAGTAGGTTGCGGCTCTTGCTTACGGGGCCAAATTGGATACTGACTGATCGCTGGAAAGACAGGCCTTGTATCAACATTTTGATTTCGTAGAGAACCAATAAGATCTTCACGTGACATATCTATACTTTGGTCTAAATAAATACTACTCATCCAGTAAATACTTCTTGCGCCTTCTACTTCTTTATTAAGATGAATGCCCGGAACATCGGCCAAGCCCTCTTCGTACCAAGAGAAAACCCGTCTCTTCATCTCAATTAATTCATCTGCGCGCTGAATTTGGCCTAATCCTACAGCTGCTTGAACGTTAGACATTTTGAATTTGACACCATCTGCATCAATCCAAAAAACCTTGTTAGGATTCCTTCCTTGGTCCCATATTTTTTTCGCTTTTTCGTAAAGATCCTTATTAGCTGTAACCAGCATTCCGCCTTCGCCGGTTACAAGTAATTTAGCACCCTGAAAACTAAATCCAGCAAAATCACCAAACGTGCCACATCTCTGTCCTTTCCATTCAGCACCAATTGCCGGAGCTGCATCTTCAACAATATGTAGATGATATCTATTTGCTAGATCAACAATTGCATCCATTCTTGCTGGGTGGCCATACATATGCACCGGCATAATAGCCTTAGTTTTATTCGTAATTAAGTTTTCGACTGAGTTGGCATCAATATTCCAAGAATCGAGTTCAATATCGGCGAAGACAGGGGTGGCCCCCACGTATCTCACAGCATTAGCAGTAGCAACCCAAGTTTCATCAGGCACAATGACCTCATCACCTGGTCCGATATCTAATGCCATTAAGGCTATTTGAAGCGCCCCTGTGCACGAGGAGGTTGCCAATGCATAATCTGCACCAACATATTCTGCAAATGCTTGCTCAAAACGGGAAAGATATTTAGACCATGAACTATTCCAACCGTATTTTGCTGCATCATAAGCATAGCTAGATTCTAAAGCCGATATTGAAGGCCCCGCAGTAAGTATCATTGCCTCGCCTGGCGTATTTAGAAGCGAGTCTTCAAATCGATCAATACTTGTTAGGCTTTCATTATCAGAAAGAAAAAGCATGGGGGTAGACCCTATGATCTCTCTGCACCATTTTACTAAATACGAAATTGATGCATTTAAGTCATGACTTTTGATGTCAGTAGATTTTGTCGTTAGGATGACTTCACTATGTGTATTTAAAAATAGTAAGAAATCAGATATTTTTTTTCCACTTTTTAATTCGGCAGTAAAAAAAATTACCCTAGGATCTTCTGAGGCAATAGAACCAGATAATTTTTTATAGCTATCCTGAAAAGAGTAGGAGTTATGCTGAAATAGTGTTTTCGACAATGGTCTGATAACTAATTCATCTGAAGACCCAATAGAACATAGATAACTCTGCAACTGTGATCCAATCGCACTAAAGAAGCGAGATTGTTTATTAAACGCCTCTACAAATACGGTCATTCTTTTTCACCATCAAGTGATAACTTTAAGTAAATCTTTTTACCCTTTTCTTCGAAATAAGCAAACCCACATTCTCCAAAAGATCTAGCCCTTAGAAGATTTATTAAATCTTTGGCCACATAGCGTTTCTCAATATCGATCAGGTCTAATGCATCTATCTCATGTTTCTTATGGTAGTTGCCATTATTTTCATTTTGTTTAACTGGGTTAATACGCCCTGATTTGATTGCGCTCCAACTTTCTTTAAATAGCTTGATCATTTCGTCTTGGAGGCGTTTGTATACATCAGAAGCAATTTCGTAGGGATAAAGCTCCAGAATTTTTTGTGCCCATATAGGCCCAGTATCAGCATTTTCATCAATTTGATGCAATGTCACTCCTAATGGAGATCCATCAATTATGCTATGTACATGTGGATACCAACCCCTATTCACCGGAAGAGGGGCAGGATGAAAGTTGACAGTATTAGTCGCCTTTTTAAAAACATTACTTTCCAAGAGCCAAGGCCAATAAATGGTTAGTATGAAGTCTGGGGCCGTTGACTCTAAGTGGGATATGTAACCTGGATTTTTAGCGGTATTACCAGTAAATACAGCATCATCCGAAACTCCAGCAACTTTTAATATCTCCTTATCGAAGGCACTGTTTTGGCCAGGTATAACTAGTGATGAGATCTCATCCCCTTGTTCCAATAAAAACTTTACGACTTCTAGTCCAACAAGTCCGTTCGCTAAAACACTTATTTTCACTCAAACCTCAAAAAAATTTGTCAAGCAATTTGTAATAAAGTCGTAATGTTCTTTCGCCAACGCAGGCTGAACACCAATCCAAAAAGTTTGATTCATTGTCTTATCAGTATTAGTTAAATCACCCACTACACGATATTCAACATTTTCAAAATAAGGTTGCTTAGTCAAATTACCCGCAAATAATAATCTTGTGCCAACCTTTTTCTGTTCCAAGAATTGAATCAGTTCGATACGAGTTTTTCCTGAACCTTCGTTCAGAGTAATGGGAAAGCCGAACCAAGAAGGATCGCTTTTGGGCGTAGCTTCTGCCACTGATAGATATTTTTCTAATGGCTTAAGCTTCTGCTTAAGGTAGCCATAGTTTTCTTTACGTTTTTTTATAAACGAAGGCACTTTTTCCAATTGGGCTAACCCACAAGCAGCCTGCATGTCAGTAATCTTTAAATTAAACCCGTTGTGGCTGTAGATGTACTTATGGTCATAGCCATCAGGCAAGTCTCCACCAAGCTTCTTTTTCGTCCAGCAGAACCGGTTATTGCATGTGTTATCTTTACCTGGCGGGCAATAACAATCTCTTCCCCAATCTCGAAAGCTTTCTGCGATTTTCTTTAACTTGCCGTTATTGGTAAATAGTGCACCACCTTCACCCATTGTGATGTGATGTGCTGGGTAAAAACTTAATGTAGCTATGTCACCAAAAGTGCCAACCATTTTTCCATCATAGGTTGAACCTAATGCATCGCAGCAATCTTCCACAAGCCAGAGATCGTATTTTTTACATATCTTAGTTACCACATCTAAGTTAAATGGGTTACCTAAACAATGTGCCAACATAATGGCTTTTGTTTTAGGTGAAATAGCATCTTCCAGCTTAGTCACATCGATATTGTGCGTTGTGATATCAACATCAACAAAAACAGGAACTGCACCAAACTGAATGATGGGATTCACAGTGGTTGGGAATCCAGCTGCCACACCAACCACCTCGTCACCTGGTTTAATTGCTTTCTTGCCAAGTTTGTGTGAAGTTAAAGTATAAAATGCAACAAGGTTTGCTGATGATCCCGAATTAACAGTTAAGGCATATTTTACCCCTAAAAACTTAGCAAGCTTATTTTCAAACTCTTCATTGAATCTACCCGTTGTTAGCCAGCCATCTAAAGATGCCTCTACCATATTGGATAGTTCTTTTTCACCGATAAGCTTTCCTGAAGGCGGTATGACGGTTTCACCTGGCACAAAATTTTGCTGTTTGTATTTTTCTTCAGAGTACTCTTTAACAAGAGAGATGATGTCTTGTCGAATGATATCTAATTTATTCATCTGTTAACTTCTTGCGATTTTAGAAATTGATTAATCTGTTCCAGGGATAAAGCCTGCATAACTTTTTTGCTAAGCCAAGCAGTATGCCAATCAATTATTTTCTTTAGAGACTCCTCTAAAGGCCAGGTAGGCTGCCAGCCAAGTTTGGACTTAGCTTTAGAGATATCTAACTTCAGATGATTTGCTTCGTGTGGATGGTTTGTCTGGCCATCAAGCGCCCATGATGCTTCATCAGGCCATGTATCAACCATTTGATCCAGTATCCAGCTTACCGGTCGCGCATCTAACTCATTGGGACCAAAGTTCCATCCCTCACCATATTCAATTGGATTCATATATAGAAGCTCAGCTAATTTTAAATATCCACTCAAAGGCTCAAAGACATGCTGCCAAGGCCTGATGGCATTTGGACTGCGAACTATCACAGGCTCATTTTTCTCAAACGCTCTCAAAATATCAGGAATTAAACGATCTGTTGCCCAGTCGCCACCACCAATCACATTGCCAGCTCTGACGGATGCCAAACCAATACCCTTGTCTTCGAAGAAAGATTTACGGTAGCTGGCAGTCATTAATTCTGCGCATGCTTTAGAGCTGCTGTAGGGATCATGGCCACCCATGCGATCATCTTCACGATATGCCCACACCCATTCTTTGTTTTCGTAACATTTATCGGTTGTTACGCTAATTACAGCTTTTACAGAATCACAGTTTTTTACAGCCTCTAACACATGTGCCGTACCAAGCACATTAATCTCGTAAGTCTCTATTGGCGCATAATATGAATATCGAACGAGAGGCTGTGCCGCCATATGGATAAGTATCTCTGGTTGAAAGTCATGAATACTCTGAGTGACTCTTTTTAGGTCACGAATATCACCAATTTCAGACTCTACCAAGTCAGTAACGCGCGCCTCGTTGAACAAACTCGGGGTAGTGGGCGGCTCAAGCGCAAAACCTTTCACCTGGGCGCCAAGTGTATGTAGCCACATACACAACCAGCTTCCTTTAAAACCTGTATGACCAGTAACAAAAACCCTGCGTCCTAGCCAAAAAGACTTATCAATCATCCCATGTCTTCCATGGCGCATTATTTGAGTCCCATATTTCTTCTAAGTAGATTTTATCTCTCAGTGTATCCATGGGATGCCAAAAGTCTTCATGCTTAAAAGCCATTAACTCGCCATCCTGGGCAAGACCAGTAAGCGGCTCTTGCTCCCAAACACAACTATCACCGTCTATTCGGCTGAGAACTTTAGGTGACAGCACAAAAAAACCACCATTTATCATAGCGCCATCACCTCTAGGTTTTTCTTTGAACTCAGTAATCAAATTACCATCGAAGCCTAATGCGCCAAAACGTCCAGCAGGATAAGCAGCTGTCAAAGTAGCATCTTTGCCGTGTGAGAAATGAAACTCAATTAATTCAGAAATGTTTACATTTGAAAGACCATCGCCATATGTAAGGCAAAAAGCTTTCTCATCCTTGATGTATCGAGCAACTCTTCCCAGGCGACCTCCCGTCATTGAGCTCTCGCCAGTATCAATCAAGGTTACAGTCCAAGGCTCTGCACGCTGACTATGAACTTCCATTTGATTATCTTTCATTGAGAAGGTGACATCGGATTGATGTAGGAAGTAGTTGGCGAAGTATTCTTTTATTACATACCCCTTGTAACCACAGCAAACTATAAAATCAGTCACCCCATGCGATGAATACATTTTCATGATGTGCCAGAGAATTGGTTTGCCGCCGATTTCAATCATTGGCTTAGGTCTAGTTGAGGTTTCTTCTGCTAAACGAGTGCCTAATCCGCCAGCCAGGATTACTGCTTTCATATATAAATCTCTTCCTCAATATAAATTTTTAAGTCCTGAGGGGTGCCGAGTCCATGCATTTGTTTTTGGTCTAGTAAGTGAACGCCAATGTTTAACTTATTTTGTATTAAATAATTGTAAGTGGGACAGGTGTAAAACTCGCCATTTACTCGATCATCAGCGTCTATCATCTTTTTAGCGCCTTCTATAAATGATCGTCCTGTAGAAAAGTAATAGATACCTACTGTTGCCATGTCAGAGATAGCTTCTTTTTCTTTTACTTCGGTAACTAAATCATGCTTGTCGGTTTTTGCAAAAGACCACTTGGGGTCACGCTCTTCATCTAGAAAACATAATATAGAACCATCTAAGCCTCTTTCTTTAGCATCTTTAATAAAGTCACTAATATCCATATCAACGATTTGATCCGAATTGGCAATGAGCAATGGAAAATCGCTGTTGATGTACTCTTGGGCCAAAAGCACTGTGCAAGCGGTGCCTTCTGTCAATCTATCAATAGGTACAAACTGAACGTCATATTGATCTTGTATTTCTTTTACTAAATTAGCTTCTTTCTCAAGATGCTCTTGCTGTGCTACTAAAATATAGTGTGCGCCAGGCACATAAAGATTTTCCATAACGCGAGTAATCATAGGCTTGCCTGCAACATCAATAAATGGCTTGGGTTTTTCATACCCAGCATTAGTAAAGCGCGATCCCAAACCAGCCATTGGAATTAATATATTCAACATATTTAATCCACCAAGTACTTGTCAGAAGGCGCGCTAGGCGTCTTTATTACCACAGTTGCAGTATCTTCTAATGCAACAAAGTCGGTAGGCGCGCCAGGTGGAATATCCACAATATCGCCTTTTACATACTCAGTTCCCGACATAGTTACTCGACCATAGGCAATGACGGTTATTTCTCTGGCAATTTTATGTACATGCTTAGGCTCATGATCCCCAGCCTTATAATACTGTATGGCCACTTCCATATCCTTTGACTGTACTAATGAAGGTTCAAAATCACCCACAAGCCAGCCTCTAATAAAATCTTGAATATTATGCTTATTCATATGCAACCTCAGTCAAATAAGCTTGAAGTTTTACAATCTTTTTATCGGCCCACTGTATTACATCCGTTCCATGGTAGAGTTTCTCGCCAATTGCTAATTCAAAATGAATAACTGAAGACTCTTCAGAGGCATGGATAGACTTGGCAGTAAAACGCGTTTCCTGATTAGAATGAAAAAAACTCTTTAGAAACTCGCTAATTTTTTCCCTGCTAGATAATTCAACCGAAGGATCGGTCAACACTGCATCTTCAGAAAAATGTTCTAGTATGGCGTCAATATCTCTTCGGTGGAATGCACTTACATAAGATTGCGTTAATTTTGTTACGCTATCTTTTTTATTGCCCGTTTGTGATAGATACTCATGGACGATATTAGGCTCGTAGAAATTGACATAATTATCTCTAAATATCGTTTCAATCTCACCCTTCTTGCCCATCAGTACCAGTTGGTTTAGCACCTCTGAAACATAAAAGACCTCTTGATTAGGGGAAGCTGCCCGCAAAACGTTTAAGATTGCGGCTGTGAGTGTTGCTTTATCTCTAAAGTAGTAAAAACCACATAAGGCATGCCGGCTTATAGGATTCTTCTCCGATGCCTCACAAACAATGCCTTCAGAATCTAAGCGAACATATGACCATTTGGGATGTATAGAATCGAAAGACACCAACCCGAAATCAGCATCAGAGTTGTAGAACCTACTAACCAATGAAAAGAGCTCAGTAGTAAATATTTGATCGTAGTTACTAATAATAACTTCTTGGTTTTCAGCACCATCCTCGTCAGGCAGCGCTATCAACGCACTACATAAGGCGCCAGAGGTTTTATCGGGCACCGTGAAAATTTGTACGGGCAGCCCCTTAGTTGCCTGATGGATTATCGAGCTCAGTTTAAATCTTCGATCGTCATCTTGTTTTATGACGAACCTAAACTCAACATCTGGAATATCAGTAAACCCATCGATTGCATATTCAATTAATGTTTTGTCATGCAATTCAATAAGTGGTTTGGGGTAGTGGAAATCGTTGCCTTCAAAAAAAAGGGAGCCAGTCATGGGGAAAATAACAATCATGCTGCTGCCTCAATTTCTTGTATGCGCGCTCTGATGTCCCAATAATTTACATCCTCAACCTCATGTATTTGCATCAGGTGTGCACCCGATGCCTGCGCTGCTTTTATGCCATTAAAATTATCTTCAAGAATTAAGCATTCATGAGGCGCTACGTTGAGTTTCTTCATCGCTAGGTTATAGATAGCAGGATTTGGTTTGCCTTCATCAACATGATCCGCTGATACAAAAAATTCTATAAATCGCATTAAATCTGCTTTGTGCATCATCGTTTGGATGGTGTGTGCAATGGAATTTGAACCCACAGCCAATTTGTATCCATCCCGTGACAAAGCAGATAAAGCGTATTGATGGGTAAAGCTAGGGACGCAAAAACGATGCACAAAATCCATGGTGTGCTTTTGTTTCAACTCATTGATAAGCTCATGAAGGTGAGCTGGAAACCCGTCTTGCTCTGTCATCATTTGAAGTTTGTCGCGAGTAGGCAATCCATCAAAAGTCACTAAATGATCATGGCGTGATATTTTGTAACCAAAAAGTTTAAGAGCATTATTAAGCGCTTCGTAATGCCATTCCTTCGCATCAATTAATACGCCATCCATGTCAAAAATTATTGCTTTAATTTTATTTTTTGTTGAAAAATTCATCTGCTTCACAGGGGTAGTCGGTGCATATCATGCAGTTATCTAGTTTCTTAAAAGTCTCTTTAAGCTGGCGCCATACCGCGATATGCGGTCTCTTATGAAGCTCAGGTGAGACAATGCATAACTCTTTATTATCCATGAAGACTCTGGGTAGCTTATTGCCCAAGAGCCATGATTCGTTAATAAATGAATCCGCCCACACGCCTGCTGATTTAGGGTAAAGCTGAATTTCTTTTTCAAGATCACTTTGTCTGGAAAAAAATCTAATTTTTTTCTCTTGGTACTGGTATAGGTCTGGTAGTGAAGCATCAAAAACAAAATAATTTTTTACCCTGTGCTTTTTAAGAAGATAGCTGATATTTTCTTGTAACCCGTCAGCTTTAATATTTAGCGCAAGTGGTGTGTCTGAACGATCGTAATTTTTATAGAATGACAAAAGATCATCCAGACTTAAATCAACATTTATTGCAGGATCATGTGAGACAACAACTTCACCTGATTGATCTCGAAGGTCAGTCTCAACACCAAAGCCGTTACTCAAGGCAGTTTTAAGTGCTGTTAGTGTGTTTTGTTCCTCGCGCGAGGACCAATACCCTCGATGACATATTACTTTCATAAACGGCCACGTAGGGTCTTTATTTTGAGCTTGATTAACTTTAATGAATTTCTGATGAATATTCTAATTTTGGATACATCTCGCCATGGATTCAAAAGATCCTTAGTGTATTCAGTGGGAAGTGCCACTTCTTCAAACAATGGATTGACGTCTAACTCGGACACTCGTGATTTCCAAAAAATTGGTAATTCATCAAGTCTGATTTTAAGGTCAGCCCCATTTTCATGGTCTTGATAAGAGAAATATTTTGAAGACGGATTAATGTTTACCCATCCTTTTTTAATATCTGTATAGCCATATCTGATTTTGATTTTTTCTTCAAAAAAACCATCTGGTATGAAAAGTGGTGGTACTTTTTGATTGATATGCATATATCCATCGTAATGAGCACAAATCTCTGCTTTAGGAATAATTAACAAATGATCACCTTCATTTAGGTAGAGCTCGGTATCCTCCGGACGTATTACTTTTGTGGTTTTTTTACAGTTGCAAAATATCTTTAAAAGATCTTCTTTGGTATATAGATGTAGAGAATCTAAAAGTAATCTATTAAGTTTAAGTGTATAAGAGTGCGCCGTTTCTCTAATAACTTTTGAAAAAACGTTGCCGTAACTCCCCCATTCGTGACATGAAAAGTCCCTCATATTTAAAGCTTCTGTTAAGTGAGAAAAACTAATAGTAGTAAGGTCATTGGGATATTTACTTTTAGCGTATTCGGCATCCTGTATTAATATCTTCAGAAGATCGCCATCCCCAACAATAGGGTGGTCGTTATTTGGGGAAAAGAAAACCCAGCCATCATTCGGTATATTTGATTTTTGAAGTGATTTGCAATATTCAGCTGCCGTAGCTGAGCGTTCCTTTTCAATTATTGCATTAGGAAATTTAGCTTGTATTTCATCGTATATTTTTTCATGCTCTTTATTTTCACATTCAATTCTGAATGTAGTGCTTTCCCAGTCGAAATAACTATAACTATCAATTGAGTATCTAGTGATATCAGCCTTAGTTTGAAATTTGTATGCGTCAGATGCAGTACGTATATTAAAGTCTTCCTCAAATCGTTTCTTGTGGCCTCGCAAGTAAATACCAGGAATTGCATCCTCAATAAAAACATCAAAAAAAAGATGAGGTCTTGGGTTTTTTTTGATCATGGTTTACTTATTCTATTTATAGGATTGATGTTCAGTAGCTTTAGCATAGCGATAAAAAGTACCTTCAAAATTACCCAGAGCAATAACAAACCCTGGCCAACCATCAAGAAAGCCTTTTTTAAATATATAGTGCTTTGTAAAAGACCATAGGCCATGTCCAAGTGCAGACCACATAGTCACTTTTTTACCTTCAAGCTTTTTAGCTCCTAGGGATGAGTACCGATTCGCTTTATGAATTACCTCTTCAAGATTCTTAAAGGGGAATTGCCAAATGGAGTGTTTCAGCTGACTTACAGATCCATCGTTGATCATTTCAAACCCTTCATGGACTGGCTCTGGTGTGTAGCGCATTTCAGATTTCTTGAAAAGTTGAGGTTGGCGAAAATTTGGATACCAACCGGAGTGCTTTATCCAGCGCCCCATAAAAAAATTGCGGCGAGGCACGTGGTATGCGCCAACCGTTGTAGGTGAGTTAATGATCGCTCTTATTTCATCTTCCACCTCTTTGGTGCAACGCTCATCAGAGTCGAGGCTAAAAATCCACTCGTGAGAACAGGCGTCGATAGCGCTATTACGCAACTTTCCGAACCCTTCAAAGGTGACTTGAACCACCTTGGCACCTAGGGATTCAGCAATTTCAGCTGTACGATCTTTGCTGAAAGAGTCAACTAAAATAACCTCATCTGCCCAGAGAACCGAGCTAACTGCCTCGGCTACTTTTTCTTCCTCGTTATAGGCAATTACATAGGCTGATATTTTCGTATTTGAGGCTGTGTTCATTTTCTACTTGATGAAAGTTAGCTGAGGTTGTCCAATTGATTGATGGTAGAACCTAAGAAAATTCTTGTTATAGCGACACGACGGATTGGAGATGTATTACTTACTACTCCTTTAATTCGATCGCTAAAACAGGCGCATCCAGATTCGAAAATTGATGTCGTAGTTTACCGTAAAACAGCGTCAATTTTGTCGGGTAATTCAGATTGTGATCAATTATTGGAAGTGGAGGAAAGTGCCAGTTTTTCAGCCACTTGGTGTTTTTTAAAAAGCATTTATCGTAAATACGATATTGCCATTTCCACACAGGGAGGTGATAGGGCATATCTAATGCTTTTAGTGGCCTCTAGCAAACGATATGGACTGATCGGTGACCCTTT
>Ga0181600_10001694_pt1 | contig 17149 bp, 3 predicted proteins | sample 041ome_2_FD_132982 | JGI IMG/M metagenome (GOLD analysis project Ga0181600, IMG submission 132982) | Coastal salt marsh microbial communities from the Groves Creek Marsh, Skidaway Island, Georgia - 041406US metaG (megahit assembly) | ecosystem: Environmental > Aquatic > Marine > Intertidal zone... | reverse complement strand
TATCTATGAAATACACACCATGACAGATACAACCAACAACAGCACCTTTATTAGGCAAAGCAATTACCAGTAACATTGCAACAGGCACAGTATCAAGATTGCGCAACACAGACCTAAGTTACATCATTGCACGTACATCAAATCTTGCTATACAATTAGCAAATACACTAAGTTACTTGGGCAGTGCTGACACAGCATACCAACACTACGTTGACAGTGGCATTGCTGACATTGCTGACAAGTTCACAATAACATCTACTACACCTATCAACGAACGAAAGTTATACTCAACCGTTGAAGACTTAACTAATGTTGCAATAAAAACAACACAGGTTGTACAAAGTGCGTTGTTTAGCAACGTTGAAGGATTAGCAAAACTTAGAGCTATAGACTCAGCAGGAGCAAATATTAATATTCTCGATTCGAGATTAACTAACGTCTATACATCAGTTATAACTTCCAAGGTTAAAGAATGGAAACAAAACGCAGATGTTGTAGTAGACGGTCAAGGTAGACCAGGATCGCTATTTTATAATGCTGGCAAATATGCTTTTAATACACTAGGCTCAGGGGTAGTTATTTCTAACGGTTAAATGGAGTAAATATATACATGGCTATAAGATATAATGGTTTTAGTACCGTAGGTAGAATTAAAAAGTTCCACCTGACTGACTTTGAGTTGGTTAGACAGGACTTGATAAATCACTTTAACATACACAAAGGTCAGAAACTAATGAGCCCAGATTTTGGTACGATAATTTGGGGGCTCCTTTATGAGCCGATGACCGCGGATCTAAAAGCAATTCTAGTAGATGATGTTACCCGCATTGTGAAATACGACCCTAGATTACGTGCAGATAGGGTAGTTATAAACGAATTTGAACAAGGTCTCAAAGTAGATATTGAACTAACGTTCCTCCCCGGAAACTTCTCATCTAGTCTCCAGTTAGAGTTCAACTCAAACAGCGAACAAGTAGCCGTAGTATAATAGTAGCACATTTCAAATGCCATAAATACTGAATAACAGGTATTAATGACAATATGGCCACTACTACAAGACAAACAAGTTTATTAGTTCAACAGGATTGGACTAAAATTTATCAGACATTCAAAGACGCTAACTTCCAGAGTTTTGACTTTGAAACTATACGCAAGAGCATGATTGAGTACTTGCGTACTTACTATCCAGAAGACTTTAACGACTTTACTGAATCAAGTGAATATATTGCACTTATTGATTTAATTGCATTCTTAGGTCAAAGTTTAGCATTTAGAACAGACTTAAATGCTAGAGAAAACTTCTTAGATACAGCAGAGCGTAGAGATAGTATTCTTAAACTGGCCAAGTTAATCAGCTATAACCCAAAGCGTAATATACCTGCCAGTGGCTTTATAAAATTCCAAAGTGTTTCGACCAGCGAAAGAGTTTTCGACAGTGAAGGCAATAACCTCGCAAACACTATTATTAACTGGAACGACAGTACTAACGAAAATTGGTTAGAACAATTTACTGCCGTACTTAATGCTTCGTTGTTAACTACCCAATCTATAGGTAAACCTGGAGCGACGAAAACACTCAATGGTATCAAAACTGATGAGTATACTGTAAAAATGTTAAACAACATTGTTCCAGTCAAGTCGTTCAATGCCAGCATATCAGGTATTACTACAAGATTTGAAGTTGTGAGTGCATCAACCGCAGACTATAATTATGTCTACGAAAAGGACCCACAGCCTAACGGTATTTTTAATTTCCTATACAAGAATGACAATCAAGGTAATGCATCAAACAATACTGGATATTTCTTTTACTTTAAACAAGGCGAACTACTAAATTTAGATTTTAATGTTAGTGAAAGTTTACCTAATCGTGTTGTAAATGTAAACTTTAATAACATTAACAACAACGACGTATGGTTGTATGGATTAGACGCCAACGGTAATATTGACACAGAATGGACTAAAGTGCCAGCAGTCAATGGTATTAATGTTATATACAACAATACCGCAGAAAGAAATTTGTACAGCGTAGGCACACGAGCAAATGATCAAATTGACTTAGTGTTCGGAGACGGGTCATTCACAAATATTCCAGATGGTAATTTTAGGTTGTACTACAGATTGTCAAACAATCAAACATATAAAATTACACCAGAGGAAATGAGCTCCATCAACGTTAGTATTCCTTATCGTAGTAAAACAGGACGTACTGAAACGTTAACAGTTCGTGCTAGTTTACAATACACGGTTACTAATGCAACCAGTCGCGAATCACTTGACGAAATTAGAACAAAAGCACCACAGCAGTATTATACACAGAATCGCATGGTATCGGGCGAGGACTATAATGTCTTACCGTATACAACTTTTAGTACAATACTCAAAGCCAAGGCTGTTAATAGAAGCAGTTCAGGCATAAGCAGATATTTAGATGTAGTAGATGCAACAGGCAAATACTCCAGCACAAACATTTTTGCTGAAGATGGCGAAATCTACAAAGAAGACGTATCTACTACAGCAGTTACATTTCAGTTTACCAGTAGGAGTGAAGTAAGCAACTTAGTACAAACTTCTATACAAGATCTTATTTCGCAGTCAGATGTAAAGCATCTGTACTATAGAACAGCAACACGCCAAACACCAACAGCAACTTGGACACAGGTTACTAACAGTAGTGGGCGCAGTACTGGTACATTTAGTTCTGACAGTTATGTGTTCTTAACACAAGGAGCTCTTGTGAAGTTTAATGCTCCGTCTGGCAAGTATTTTAATGCACAAAATCAGCTGGTTACAGGAACTCCTACAACAGAGTTTCAGCGCACCAGCATATGGGCAAGCATAATCAGTTACCCCACCCCCGGAGTAGGCAATGCTATACTAAGTGTGGTTGTCCCAAGTACTGCTATAGTAGCAGAAGTGATTCCGGTTTTTGAAAATTCATGGCCATCAACACTTATTACTACTATTATTGATAATATATTAAGTTACAAAACATTTGCTCTGCGTTACGATGTAAGCGATATGGAGTGGAAAATCGTTACTGAAGCAAACATTGGTACTGGCGAGTTCAGTTTAACTAATGCTGGAAATACCACAGGAACTAATTTAGATAACAGTTGGTTCTTGAAATTAAGTTATGATAATCAAGAATACAACGTAGTCAGCAGAGGAACAAAGTACTTTTTCCAAAGTGTAAGGGAAACACGTTTTTACTTTAACCCAGATGCAAAAGTATACGACTCAAGAACAGCAACTACACTTATTGACGAGATAAAGATATTAAGAACCAATACAGAGCCTGACAGTTCAGACAGTATTTTCTATCCGCAGTCCTGGAAAATTGACAATCGTGTTATTGCCAGTGACGGTACTGAAGACAATAGAAAAATACTAGTTACATTCTTAGACGAAAATCTAGACGGTGTGCCAGACGACCCGGATCTGTTTACCACGTTTGTTGCGCCTACGGTTAACCCACAGAACAAGTATATATTCTTTGTGCAGTCTCAGGATAACGCAAACTTCTTGCAATATGATCCTGTATCGAGAACAGACATAGTATCCAGTTACGCAACTGAAAGTGATGTGTTAAACAATATATCTTTGTACGCAATTGATACAATTTTTTATGCGTACACAGATGATAAGTTTTTCCAGTCTAGCGGCACAGCACTAACACAATTAACGAACTATATTGCCAGAGTCGGTAGAGAGCAGATTTCGTTCCAGTACAAGCATAACAGCCCGAATAACAATAGAATAGACCCTAGCCCAAATAATCTAATAGATTTGTATATATTAACCAAAGCGTACAGTGATGACTATACTGCATACATTACAGACACAACATCGACACTAACAGAGCCAGTTGCACCAACTAGCGAAGATTTGCAAACAGATTACAGTACTATCGAAAATCTCAAAACTGTAAGTGACAGTTTGATATATAATGCCGCAAAGTTTAAACCTTTGTTTGGAAGCAAAGCCGAATCAGCATTGCGAGCTACGTTTAAAGTAGTTAAGAATCCAAGTTCTAATGTAAGTGATAACGAAGTTAAGAGTTTAGTGATTGATTCTATCAACACTTACTTTGATATCAACAATTGGGATTTTGGTGAAACATTTTACTTCAGTGAGCTAAGTGCATATTTGCACAGCGAACTAACACCAACAGTAAGCAGTATCATTATTGTTCCTAATTCAGGATCAAACAGTTTTGGTAACTTATATCAAATTAACACAGAGCCAAACGAAATACTTGTAAGTGCGGCAACAGTTAATGATGTACAAATTATTTCTGCTATTACAGCAGGACAACTTAATAGGGTATAGGAAGGTAGGCAATGGCAGCATTCAAAACTCATCAGTTTTTACCTGACGTTTTTCAAACTGATACTAACAAAAAGTTTTTAAACGCTACAGTTGATCAGTTACTCAGTGAGCCACAACTTAAACAGGTCAATGGCTACATTGGTAGAAAATTAGCACCTTCTTATAAAGCAAACGACAGTTATGTATCTGAGCCAACAGCGTCAAGAGCAGACTATCAGCTAGAACCAGGTGTAGTAATAAAAGACCAACTGACTAAAAAAGTAGATTATGCAACAACTTATGTAGACATTGTTAATAAAATTGGATACGAAGGTGGTATTACTAATAACCACAATAGACTGTTTGACAATGAATTTTATTCTTATGACCCTAGAATTAGTTTTGACAAGTTTGTTAACTTTAGTCAGTATTATTGGTTAAGCCTGGGTCCAAATCCTATACAAATTACCAGCACTGGCGTAAGTACTCGGCAAACATTTACAGTAACATACAATCCTGTTAACGATGCTTATGAATTTACAGGTAATGATAACGTGCCTAACCCAAGTATTACGCTGGCACGTGGCGGAGTGTACGAATTTGTAATTAACAATCCAGGAAATAACTTTTGGATTCAAGGCAAGCCAGGCACAGATGGTATAGACCCCGATCAAAGCAACGTAGAAACTAGAGATGTACTTGGTGTTGCAAACAACGGAACAGATTCCGGTACGGTAACTTTTACAGTCCCTAGTGCAACAGCACAAGATCAGTACACAAGTTTTCCGACTGTAGAGTCAGTTAGTTATGCTACTGATTTGGCATTTAATCAAGTGCAAGGTGCAAAGCCACAAGACTTAATTAACACATACGGTGGTATTGACGGCCCTGTTGCATACCTAGACGGCGCAACAGTTGTTTTTGTAAATAGAGCGTACATTGACGATAGTTTTTGGATAGATGTTGCTAGAACAGAAAACGGAATTGTTTACCTAGATCAGAGTGTACAGATTCCACTTGCTGACAGGACTAACGTTTATACAGTTTCAATACAGCCAGACGCAGAAGGCAATGACAGAATTTTATTATTACCTAAAATTGCTGTTCCTGAAGACCACAAAGTACGAATAACAGGCGGCGCAACGTATGCAAGCAAACAATGGTTTGTTAGAAATTCAGTGTACGAACTTGTTCCTTACATTACAGCACCACTTGCAAATTTATACTATCAGAACCAAGCTGATTCAGCCGCAAGTGGTATCATAAACCTAGTTGATCTCGATGTTGATACTATAGATCCCAGTACAGATATACTAGGAGAACTTAATTATACAAGCCCTAATGGTGTAGTATTCACAAACGGTTTAAAAGTTAATTTTGATTCTACAGTACCAGCAAGTTGGCAAAACAAGAACTACTATGTTGAGGGTGTGGGCACAGGTATAAGACTAGTGTCAGAGAATGAACTTATCAGTGTAGAAACACTGAACAAAAGTTTTGTTACAGCAGGCGGTTTAAACTATCAAGTTGATGATCGAGTTACCATCCAAGGTGGTACCTTTACTACTGCGGCAGTAGCAGTTGTTGATAGCATAACTCAAGATACTGCCGTGTTGTCGGCAACTATAGATCCTACTTCAGGCTCAGTTACAGCAGTTACCATTATAGACGGCGGTAGCGGTTACTTGGCAACACCAACATTGACTTTTGCCGCTCCTGCCAGCGGAAGTTTAGCCAGTGCCACAGCAACAATAACCAACGGTGTTGTTACAGCAATTACACTAGCGAGTGGCGGTAGTGGTTATGAATCTAATCCTGTGATTACAGTTACAGCTCCAGAATCTGGACCTATCAAAACATTCAAGATTAAAGAACGGGGAAACTACACAGTCTTACCTACCAATCCTGTTAGTGTTACAGGCGGATCAGGATCAGGCGCAAGTTTTGAAGTATATCTGCAACCAGAGTTTCCTGATTATATTACAATTAATAGATCCAGTTTAGATAGAAATGCATGGAGCCGCGGCAATAGGTGGGTCCACATAGATGTAATAGAAAAAACAGCAGGCTATCTTGACCAAGAAGTATTACTTAATCAGACACAACGTGCCAGCAGACCTATCATAGAATTTGAAGCAGATTATCAATTATACAACAATGGAGCGGTTGCCAAGCTACCTGTTGATATATTAGATACAACTATTACTCGTGCATTCCAGCAGATCCAAGGTGTAGTGTCAGTTGATACAACAGTGTTTACTGTAGGAACACTTACTCTTACAACTGGAGATAGGGTTGTATTTGCAAACGACCAAGACAACAATGTAAGAAACAAGATTTACAACTTCACAATCGAAAAAGCAGTAGACGATCCAAGTGACGTTTATAAAGCATACCTAGTTGAAGCAGATGATGCAACTGTTGTGGATAATAATACTGTGCTGGTACTGTCGGGTGCAAATGGTGGCAAGGGATGGCACTACAATGGCACAAGCTGGACAATAGCACAAGAAAAAACAGCAAACAATCAAGAACCCTTATTTGACGTAGTTGACAGTACAGGTATAAGTTATGCTGATGCAAGTACATATACTGGTACAACGTTTACCGGATCTAAAGTAATTTCCTATAAGCGAGGAACAGGCACCAACGATACGGTACTAGGCTTCCCTTTAAGTTATAAAAACTTTGCAAATCAAGGTGATATTGAATTTGAGAACACGTTTGATTCTCAAACATTCACATACTTAACAGGCGATACTAATGTCGTAACTACACAAAAAGTCAATGCTGGTTACTTGCAGAAAAATGCATCAACCACAACTTGTAGTAGAGAAAACATTTGGCAAATTGCGAGAAACTTTAGTAAACAATTTAAGATCTACGATTTTATTTACGACGGTGTTACTAACTTATTCCCGATTGATCATCTTCCTGATGTAAGCACAGATTTCCCACATATTAAAGTTTATGTGAATAATGAAATTCTAAGTGTAGGTAATTTTGCAACTACAAAAGTTGTAGATAAATTTGCCGTATTGGTTAATCCCGATCTTATTACAAAAAATGATGCAGTATTTGTTGCCATCTTTAACCAAGATGTACCTGTAACAGCCAACGCACATTACGAAGTTCCTATTAACTTAGATATTAATACGTTAAACAAAAATCTGTCTACGGTTACACTAGGGCAGATGCGAAATCATCTAACTGAGTTGAAGAACAACAGTCTCAACGTTGTTGGTAGTGTTCCAGGTAGCAGTAATCTTAGAGACATTGAGTATAAAAATACATCTGGAAGTATACTACAACACAGTGCACCTGCTGTTTATGCAGGACTGTTCTTAAATCATCCAACAATGGATGCTGTTAACGCCATTAAGTTAGCCAATAGAGAGTATTCAAAATTTAAAAAGAACTTCCTAGAAGTTGCAGGTAAAATTGATTTAGATTTAAATGACGCACAAGCTAGTTTTGATGCAGTGCTTCTACAGATGCACAGCATTAAGAACGAAAGTTTCCCGTGGTACCACAGTGATATGATACCACACGGTGATGAGAACAGAACTGCGATACCTACCTATACTGTAATTGATCCAGACATTGTATCTTATGAAATCACAAGTATATTTAATGATACCCAACCAAACAATAAATCTGTTTTGGTTTATGTGACCAGGACCATAGACAATGTAACAACAAAGTCGTTGGTAATAAAAGGCAGGGATTATACTTTTAATACTGATCGTGCCGCAATTACTTTCACAAGTAATTTTAAATTATTATTTAACGATCTAATAGACATCGTAGAGTACAGTGATACAGATGGAAGTTTTATTCCTGAAACTCCCACTAAGATGGGTATGTATCCAAAGTTTATTCCTGAGAAGTATTTAGACAACACACTACGTACACCAGTTAATGTTATCCAAGGACATGACGGAAGCATTACACCTGCATTCAATGACTTTAGAGATGACTTGTTGTTGGAACTAGAACGTAGAATTTACAATAATATTAAAGTTACCTACGATACCAATACCTTTGACATTATTGACTACATGCCTGGCAAGTTTAGAGATACTGACTATACCAGAGCAGAATTTACTCAAATTCTTAGTCAAGGATTTTTAGCATGGGTAGGTACAAACAGAGTTGACTTTTCGACAAACAGTTACTTTAGTGCAAGCGATCCATTTACTTGGAACTACAAAGCATTCAGAGATGTAGTCAACGGCGAAACTTTACCAGGTACCTGGAGAAGCATTTATAGGTATTTTTACGACACTGATAGACCACATACACATCCATGGGAGATGTTAGGCTTCAGTGAGAAACCAGATTACTGGGATACTAGATATGGTGTTTCTCCGTACACAGGCGGAAACAGCACATTATGGAGTGATTTAAGTGTAGGGTACATACATAGCGGCACAAGACAAGGTATCGATCTACGCTATCAAAGACCAAACCTAAGTCAGTTTATACCTGTTGACGACAACGGTAATTTGCGTAGTCCGGAGCAAATACTAGTTACTGATTTCGATGGTAGTCGAGCCAATATAAGTTATGCAGTTGGAGATATAGGTCCTGTTGAACTTGCATGGAGACGCAGTAGTGAATATCCATTTGCGTTAATGTTGGCACTGGCGTTGGCAAAACCTGCAAGATTCTTTGGATTGCAGGCAAATGTACATAGGTACAATAGAAACAGTTTTACAGGCCAGTTTGAGACAACTGGCACTAGTCAGCACATAACTCCTACATCTCTACATGTTAACGGCTATGTAGATGCAAACAGTGCAACACAACGCACTGCTGGATATCTTAACTGGATCAAGGATTATATAACCAATCTAGGTGCTGGGTCCGCATCATCGGTGGTAGTTGACAATCTGTCAAAACTTAACGTACAACTGGTACACAAAGTAGCAGGTTACACAGATAAAAAGTTTGTTGAATTACTCGCAGAACAAGTAAGTCCTAGCAGTATCAATAACAGTGTTGTTATTCCTGACGACAACTATGCTTTAAAAATATACAAAGGTAGTCCCGTTAGAAAGATTGAATATAGTGCTGTAATTGTACAAAAAAGTGCTAACGGTTATACAGTTAGCGGTTACAATACTACGAATCCGTTCTTTACTATTATTCCTAGTGAACCCAACAACAATGCATATAGCATTGAAGAAAGTGGTGTTCGTGCTGTAATATTCAGAGACTTCAAAAAACAAAAAATTACAATACCTTACGGTTTTGAATTTAACAGTGTACAGCAAGTAACAGACTTCCTAGTAGGATATCAAAGATTCCTACAAAGTCAAGGATTTATTTTTGTAGACAACGAAGACGCTCTTAAACAACAAAAAGATTTCGTATTAAGTGTTAGAGAATTTGTCCACTGGACAACACAAGGATGGAAGGTTAACAGTGTTCTTGTCCTGAGTCCAGTCAGTGATACAGTAAAGGTATTTGAACAAACAGCTATTGTAGACGAAATTAAGAATGCACCGTTTGACAGTAGAGTACTTGACTTAAACTTTAAACCGATTAGTAAAAATGAATTTTCAGTATATAGGGAGGATAACCTATTTACGTTCCAATCTAATACACAAAAGTCAGTGGGTTTTGCTGAGCTAAACTTAGTGCAAACAGAACACCTACTGATACTGGACAACGTTACTGAATTCAACGACGTTATCTACGTTCCAGAGTTAGGTAATAGACAATATAGATTAAAGTTTGTTGGATACAAAACAGACTCTTGGAGTGGTAGTTTAGAACTGCCAGGGTTCATGTTTAGTAGTGATAACATTGACGTATGGAGCGGCGGAACTGACTATCTCAAAGGATCCATAGTCCAACACAAAAATAGATATTACACAGCATTACAGAACATAACTGCTGACCCTAATTTCCAAACTACTAAGTGGAAGCAGTTTGAAAAATCAGAACTACAAAGCGGAATGCTGAGAAATCTTGCATCAAATGCACAACTTGGTGCTAGTTTCTACGACATAGACAACCAACCTGCAAACGAAGAGATACAGTTATTCAGTAATGGTATTACTGGATTTAGAGAAAGACAGTATTTCACTGACTTGGGTATAGATGTCACTACCCAGTCAAAGTATTACCAAGGATTAATTACACAAAAAGGCACACCTAACTCTATTAACGCACTAGAAGGTGGAACATTTGGAAATTTAGACACAGACATTGACTGGTATGAGAACTGGGCATTCCGTATAGGTGAATACGGATCGTTAGACACTAATGCGTTTGTGGAAACAACTTTAAGCGACACAGCAATCACAAACAATCCTACACTTGTGCAGTATACAGACAGCAATAATATTGCGCAACAAGGTACCGTGGCATTAACTGAAAATGACATCTATAAGATATCCGGCACTTATAACGCAAACGTATTTGTAACAGAGGATCGTACACAGTTTCCGAAACTACGTCCTTTACCAGTGGCAGGATTTGTAAATTTAGCAGACGTAGATACCACACTGTTTGATTTAAACAATTACGATTCATTATCTTCTTTAATTGACCTAATAGGAACAGGGTACAAGATTTGGGTAGCAAAAGATTTCAACAACACGTGGAATGTGTTTAGAGCTACTTATATAGATGGTTTAGTATTCATCCTGCGAGATCTAGATGAAGGGTCTGCAGAAGTTGTGTTTAATGAAAACCACGGGTTGGCAGTTAACGATGTAGTGGTTATTAAAAACTTTGACGACAGATTTAATGGCGCATACAAAGTAGACAGTGTTATTGATACAACCAGATTTACTATTACTATTACAAGAAATCTAGACGAACTACAAGAAGAAGCAGTAGTTAGTGGATCGGGGTTGTTGTATAGATTGTCCAGTGCTAAAATAAGCAACCCTGTTGACATACAAAGTGTTATGCCAGTCAGTGGGTGGCTAGAGAATGACAAGATATGGGTAGAAAATTTAGATGCTAACGGTAACTGGGGTGTGTACAACAAAACCAGTCCGTGGGTTTATAACAGCAAAGCAGAACTAGATCCTAGTAAACTGTCTGGCAATGATAATTTTGGACAAACAATTAGCATAGAGCCTAATCTTGCTCAATTGATGTATGTTGGTTCGCCAGGATCAGGCGAGGGTAGAGTTAATGCATTTACTAGATCCGTTACTAATTCTTGGACGGCGAGTTTTGCTTTGAGTGCAAACAGTACAGGACTAGACAGCTTCGGACACAAAGTAGTAAATGCGCAAGGATATGTTGCAGTCAGCGCACCAGACAGTTCAAGTGGAAAAGGCTATGTTTACATCTTTAAAGATGGTATCATACAACAAATATTAACTGATTCATCTGGTAGCCCAAGTGACTTGTTTGGATCTAGTTTAGCAATCAGCAGAGATGCAAACTATTTGTATATTGGAGCAAGCGGTGCAGATAAAGTTTTCTGTTATCAATTGAATCTGAGAACAGCAGTTGATCCAGTTCTTTTACCAGTCGAACGATATAATCTAACACTAGATGCCAATGTTAGTGTTGCTGTGGATGATGCAATAACATACCAGAGTCCAGGTACAACATCAACTGCAAGTGGTACAGTTGTGTTTGACAGCACAAGAGATTTAGCAGATACTAATGTTGTTGTTGTTACAGGAAACGTTGCGGCGTTTACTGACACAGACTTAATCGCAATCAATGGAGCCAATGTGGCGGCAAATATTGTGTCCGACACACAAGCGGTTGCTACAGACACATTTAGTAATGTATCAATACTAACAAGCGATGCTACAGAAGTTGTTGTGTACTCACAGTTACGTGCAGTAGAGTATGTACCGACTATTGAGTATAGTGTAAGTGGTGAAACAATAACTTTTGTAACACCACCTGCAACTAATGAAGTCATACAGGTATTCAAGCGTGGCAGTTACTATACAAATTTAACTACTATAAATGGAAACGCCAGTACAAACTTCGGGTCAAGTCTTGCTACAAATGCAGACGGTAGCGTACTTACTGTCGGAAGTGACACAGCAGTTGTGGCAACACAGGGCAACGAAGGCTTGTTGTATGCGTACCATAGGACAATTACAGAGTTTACCACAGACGGTACGTCGTCATCGTTCACTGCCCCAGACGCTTTTGCTAATGACTCTAGAGTATTATTGAATGGCGTAGAGTTAATAGAGGGCAGTGATTATTATATAATTGCACCGAGTACCGTACAGTTTCCAGATATCCAAACAGCAGGACTTACACTAAGAGTCGAAACCAACAACTTCATACAAGATCAGATTATTCCTCCTAGTGCAACAGGAGTCAATGGACAAAGATTTGGAACTGATATCCAGTTATGCGGCACTGGCTGTAATCTATACGGAAGTGCGCCATCCTACTTCGCAAATCAATATAGCTCAGGAGCAGTTTACAGATTAGTAAACGTAGGAAGAGTTTATGGTAACGTAACAGGTACTGTAAGTAATGCCACAGTCACTTCGGGTGATAGTATCATTATTAACGATAGGCCAGTAGAGTTTACCGGAACTACTATAACAGATGTAGCTAATGACATTAATGCAACAAGTATTCCAGGTGTTACTGCAAGTAACGCTCTGGTGTTTATCAGTAATGTAACGTCAGGGGAAGTTGAAAGTCATTGGAGATTACAAATTACAAGTAATGTACAAGTTGCTACAGAAAAACTTAACATTACCTCAGGAAGTACAGGTACCGGTTTAACTGATCTTGGAATAGAAATATACAAGCACACGCAAATTATAACACATCCTAATGACATTGGAGAAAAGTTTGGTACTGCAATAGGTATAAGTCAAAGCGTGGGCAAGTTAGCAGTGTCTAGTGAAGGTGCAGATACTACAACACCTACTACTTTCGACGTAGCTGAAACAGTAACAACATTTGATACTCTGTCTACCACGTTTGTTAAGATAGTTAAAGACTCTGGCGCAGTATACATGTACGACCTAATAGATAATCCTTACGAGTCGGAAGATAATCCATCTATATTTGCGTTTAGTCAGAAACTTACTGCACCTGGAGTCGAAACAGGTGATGACTATGGCGCTGATATTGATATTGTAAATGATATTATGGTCATTGGTGTTACTAACGATTCAGATGTTAAAGTTGGTGGCGGAAGTGTTTATACTTACTATAATGAAAATAGCAAGCCAGGATGGGAATTACTTAGATACAAGGAACCAAGGGTAGCGATTGACGCATTGAACTCTGCGTTTATCTATAATAAGAAATCGCAGACTATAATTAATTACTTAGATATACTAGATCCTGCTAAAGGCAAATTGTTGGGAGTAGTAGAACAAGAACTTGATTACATAGAAGAATTTGATCCTGCTTCTTATAATACCGCAACAAGCAGTACTGTTATATCCAATGATTCTTTTTATTGGACTACACAACAAGTTGGTAAGACATGGTGGGATACCAGTGTAGCTCACTTTATTGATTATGAGCAAAGCACTCTATTGTATAGAAGTATCAACTGGGGAAGTTTGTTCCCGGGTAGTGTAGTAACAATTTATGAATGGGTAGAAAGCGATGTTCTACCTAGTCAATATGTAGGTAATGGTGGGGACGGTGTACCTAAGAATGCAGATGATTCTGCTTATACACAATCAACTTTTGTTGATCCCGCTACCGGCATTATTGTAAGCAAATACTATTTCTGGGTAAGTGGAAAATCTGGTGTTGATGCAAACATTGCAAAACGCCAAATCAGTACTAGCCGATTAGAGCAATACATAACCAGCCCCAAAGATCAAAATATTCCTTACGTGGGATTGACATCTCCTAGCAGTCTTAACTTGTATAACATAAACGAAAAGACTACAGGTAGTGATGTTGTATTGCATTTAGACACACAGACCATCGATGACGATCAACTGATACATAATGAGTTTGGGTTGATACAACAAGGTAATCCCACAAGCATTATCCCACAGCGTGTAATAGATAAACTGCGTGATAGTTTACGAGGCGAAGACAGTGCGGGTAGACTAGTACCTGACATTACATTGAAACCACAAGACAGACTAGGTATACTTTCTAAACCTAGACAAGCACTATTTGTTAACAGAACAGCTGCCTTAGAAGTTTTTGTGAACGAAGCAAATAGGATGTTAGCACTGTATCCAGTATTGCTAACCACTACAGCAACCAGTTTGTATACACAAGAACCGTTTCCTGCTAGTTATGATGCACAAGTAGCATCATACACAGATGTAGAATATTTAGATACCACAGACTTTGCTGATGGTTATACTATTTTAATTCCACAAGATAGTCGTTATGAAAACAGATGGACATTGCTTGAATTTAATGGCACAACAAGAGAGTTTGAGTTAATACGTAGTCAGAGTTATAAAACAGACTTGTGGTGGACACCTTTGGATTGGTATGACAGTACTTACATTGTAGGTAATGCTATAGCACACACTGTTAACATGTATGGCGACATTCAAAAATTAGTACTAGCAGACAACGACTACATAAAAATACTAGATGATGGCGCAGGAAACTGGTCCATATATAGATATGAAACTACAGGACAGCTTTCTTTAATTGCGGCAGAAAATGCCACAGTAAAACTAAATGCTTCATTGTACGACACAACAACTACATTAGGCTTTGACAGTGCTGTTTTTGATTCTTTAGCATTCGACAAGCAAGCAGGTACAGAAACTGGAAGTATTTTTGATAGTTTGTTCAGCCAGATTTTTATTGATAGTTTGTCTTCTGAATTTAATAAACTATTCTTCAAAATAATAAATTATGTGTTTGAAGAACAGAAAAACCCAGACTGGGTGTTCAAAACCAGTTTCATTGATGTACTACATAATATTAGATCACTTGAGCAGATTCCTAACTACAGTAAAGACAATCAAGATTTCTATGAGCAGTACATAAATGAAGTAAAGCCTTATAGAACACAAGTCAAAGAGTTTATACCTGTTTATACTAAAACTGACACTGCAACAGGTAGTTGGACAGACTTTGACATTCCGGCACGTTGGTATGCTGACGAAAATACCTTCCGTTCACCAAATATACAAATTGCATCTGACAGTACCTATTTCACGGCTGACTTGTATAAGCCATACGCTGACAACTACAAGTTGAAAGTCGGTGAAATTATTGTTGGTAACATAGGACAAAACTACACAATTGCCCCTAACGTTGAAATATCAGGAGGTGGCGGATCAGGAGCAAATGCAGTTGCAACAATTAGTGCCGCAGATGGTACCGTAACAAGTATAACTGTTCTCAAATCTGGTTCCGGCTATACTACTACGCCAAACGTTGTAATTAACGGTACAGGTGAAGGTGCAACCGCATACGCAGTACTAAGCAGTGAATTTGATAGTCAAGGTGCGTACAGCACAGTCAGAAGCATAGACAGTACTATTAAGTTTGACAGAATCACTTACACCAGTAATGTAGCACAATGGCAAGCCAACACTGCATACGAAGACACAATTGTGGTAAATGGTAACTTTGCAAACAGCTATGATTTAAACAGAATAGAACTTGATGGTAACGCAAATGTTGCACCACAAGACTCTACAGTCACAGATGTGTACTTTAAACCAGACGGCACTAAGATGTACATCGCAGGCGATACGTCAGATAGTGTTTATGAGTACACACTAGGTACACCATGGGAAGTTACAACAGCAAGTAATGTTGCTGTAGCAAATGTAAATGTACAAGATACTAGTATACAAGGTTTGTTCTTCAGAGAAGACGGAACTCGTATGTACACTGTTGGTGACACTAGCAACAGCGTTTACGAGTATAGACTTGCTACCCCTTGGTTTGTTAACACAGCCGCTAACATTTCAGTAATCAGCGTAAACAGTGAAGAAACTAGCGCAACCAGTGTTGAGTTCAGTACAGATGGTACAAGAATGTATGTATTAGGTACAGCAAACGACACAGTGTTTGAATACGAACTTAGTGTTCCATGGTTAGCAAGCAGTGCAACCTACAGCACACGAAGCAAGAGTGTAGCCAGTGAAGAGAATACTCCAACAGGCATGCGCTTCCGTGAAGATGGTAAAGAACTGTTTGTAACTGGACAACAGTACAATAAGATATGGAGTTATACACTTTCAACTGCATGGGATATATCAACTGCTACACTTAACAATTCAGCAGACTTGAATGCAACTAATCCAACTGGCATGTACATGAGACACGATGGTACACGCTTGTTTGTAGCGGATGATGCAGGCAATTATGTACAACAATATAATTTTAACAGTAACGGAATCACACAGATAGATGGCAACTTGTACATCACAAGCGGCAACATCATATTCTACAACAACACAGCATATCTAGCAACTAATGCTAATGTAAGTTCTGAAAGTGTGTTTGACTTTACACGCTTTACAGAAATTGATAGCGGTAATGTGTTGTTAAGTGCCGCGGACAGAATAACCAGCTACTACGTACCTAGTTTTGGTAGACCAGGTAAAGATATTGATCAATTGATGTTTGGAACAAGTTATCCCGGCAACAAAGTAATTGGAGAGACATTTACATCTAATAGCTTCACGCTAACAAGTAATGTAATTGGATTCAACTACACAGGACATAAGATTACTAGTGCAAACACACAGCAGGTTGATTTTATTGATCGTGGCTTTAATCTAAATGATCCTATTAGGATCGAAGGCATGTATGACAACTTCAACTTTGAAAACAATGCAACATTTAGAGTGGTAAGTTTGTCACGTGATGAGATGATGCTTAGTGGACAGCCAATCGAAAGTGTAGTTACACTATCCTT
>Ga0181600_10001693_pt1 | contig 17155 bp, 15 predicted proteins | sample 041ome_2_FD_132982 | JGI IMG/M metagenome (GOLD analysis project Ga0181600, IMG submission 132982) | Coastal salt marsh microbial communities from the Groves Creek Marsh, Skidaway Island, Georgia - 041406US metaG (megahit assembly) | ecosystem: Environmental > Aquatic > Marine > Intertidal zone... | reverse complement strand
CTATTTATAATAAGTGGTTACATAGTTTTACCTACGGAACTCCTACCCCGCTCACTTTTAAAGAATATATAGTTCATTTTATAGAGCATATAGAAAATTTTAAACTAGGATAATGAAAAATAGACTCTTTGTTATTGGGTGTAGCTATACAAGCTTCTGCTGGCCAGCGTATGGAGAATATCTTGGTACAGGGTATAAGCAAGTCTACAATTTCGGTAAAGCAGGCGCAGGTAATGAATATATCTTCAATACTGCCTGTAATGTATTCGATAGATATAAACCAAACGAAAACGATACTGTAATAGTTCAGTGGTCAGGTGTAGGAAGAAAAGATATAATACAGTACGATTCGGAAATATACACAACAGTAGGTAATTTAGATTGGCAAGATCTTTACCCTAAAAAATATGTTAAAAAATATTTCAATATAGCACAGAGCGCTTCTCTGTTAATAAGTTATGTAATATCTGTAGATGCTATAAGTAAGCAATCTAAATGTAAATTTATTACTTTTAATATGCTTGATCCTTGGTTTGACTTATTCTTCGGTGAACCTTTTAATACTAATGTTTTCGATGAACAATATAGGTATATAGCTGATTTCTATCCTTTTGATAGACTAAAAGAAACTTTTAAAAAAGTAAATGCACTAAGGTCATTAGAAGATTTTTGTTGGGAATATGCTTTAGATACTCCACTTTATATTCTTGCAGACGGAAAATTACAGCAAGATACTCATCCAAGTACACACCAACATTATCTATATGCTAAATATATTAATGAGGAACATAATTTAGGAATAGAAGAATTAGAAAAGCAAAGTGTAAAAGATTATGTAAAAGTATATGACGACTTTTTCACTGATGAGAATATGTTCCAAAATCCGAATTTAGGGTTTAAAAAAATTAACAAAGAGCTCAAAGGGTACTTTTTAACTGATCGCACAAATCAGTTTGTTTTTAATTCTAATCAAAAGTTTATTAAATCAAAATTAGGATACATATATTACGATAACGAATTTCAATTACACGACAGATGGTTGGGATTATAATTTCAGGCTACCTCCATAATTTAAATAATAATATTAGACCGTTTATTGAAAATAACGATGTGTTTGTACATACGTGGGGTGATAATGATAACGAAAGGTGGATTACTAAATTAGAACGGTACAGGAAATATACCAATAACCTAACAATAAAAGTTGAGCAACCAAAATATAATACTAAATTATTTTCTTACCTTTATTCTACAATATCCGCTGTTAGCTTAATACCGGACATTGATAAGTACGAATACTTAGTAAAATTTAAACCCAACCTTATAGAAGGTAAACTAAAATATAAAGGAGCATTAGAAGATTATTTCTATAAAGGATACATTTCATCTAAACCTCTACTATCAGAATATAAAAAAGAAGACTGTATTTACGGCTCTATGTACTATAAGACACTAGATGAAAGATTATTTTCTGGATATCCGTTGTCTTTTAAAAAATTATTTCGTATATTAGATTATGAGGTAAAGATAAAAGAACTTCATACTGAACTAGAAAAAAGATATGGGGAGAATTATGAAGGTAGTATTTTTTGGACCAAGTGGTGTAAAAAACATGATGTACCTATTATAATAGACACAGATTTAAAGATACCAAATAATATAATGTAATGGCAAAAACAACAAAATTAACACAAGAAGAAATTGACTCACTAATTTTAATTCAAAATAAGAATAGAGCAATTGTTGAAGAATTAGGTAAAATAGAAATCATCCAATTAGATTTAGATGATAGAAGAGAAAGAGCAGAAAATTTCCTAAAACAACTTAGAGCAGAAGAAGATGCTACAGCAAGATCACTAGAAGATAAGTACGGAAAAGGAACAGTAAATATTGATAAAGGAGAATTTACTGCTTTAGGAAAATAATTTTTTTTCTACTGTTTAAGATAAAGGAGGTTTTCGGACCTCTTTTCCTATTTATAATTGTCAATAAAACATGTAACATCAAAACTGTTTTAGGTTTACAAACGATATTTATTATAGAACGAATAATCTAATTTAAGATAAAATGGCAGAATCATTAATCTCCCCAGGGGTACTATCAAGAGAGCAAGATAGATCATTTCTACCTCCTGCACCTATTGTTGCTGGAGCGGCTTTTATAGGCCCAACAGTAATTGGACCAGTAGAAGAGCCTACTGTGGTCACTTCTTACGGTGACTACCAAAGAAAATTTGGTGTTACTTTTACATCAGGTTCAAACAAATTTGAATTTTTAACATCACTAGCGGTCAAATCATACTTCGAGCAAGGAGGAAACACTGCTCTTATCACAAGAGTTGTTTCTGGTTCCTTTACTGGAGCTTCTGACGATGGTATTGCTGCTGAAGACGGAGGTAGTGCTCCATTTACTATCCAAACACTCGGTAAAGGATCAGTCCTTAATAATAACGGTGGACAGAATAGTGATGGATCATTAATTAATGGATCAGCCGACAACGTTAGATGGGAAATTTCAAACATAGACCAAGCTAACGGTACATTCTCTCTTATTATTAGAAGAGGAGATGATAACCTAAAACAAAAAACAGTATTAGAGTCTTTTAACGACTTAAGTCTAGATCCAAACTCAGAAGGATACATCGCTAAGATTATTGGAGATCAATACAAGACTAAAGCTACAGATGGATCATCTACTTACATTTCTACAGTAGGTTCATATGTTAACAGATCCAACTATATTAGAGTTTCTGCTATTAACAGACAAACATTAAACTACTTATCAAACGACGGTATTAACAGAAGTGATGATAACTACACAGGTTCTCTTCCAATAGCTCAATCAGGTTCGTTCTCTGGAGCAAGTGGTAATTTGTATAAAGATGATGCTGCTAACAATATGTTTAGCGAGATTTCAAATGCAAATACCCAAGGATTAGTTGCTGCAAATTATGCCGATGCTATTTCAATCTTAACAAACCAAGACGAATATGTATTTAATATCATTTCAGCTCCTGGATTAATTTATAGCTTTGGAGATCATAAGACTCAATTAGATTCTATCATCTCATTAGCTTCTGATAGAGGAGACAATATTGCAGTAGTAGATTTATCACCTTACGGAACTTCAGTATCAAATGCAGCAGGTAATTCAGCATCAGTTAACAGCTCATATGCAGCTACTTATTGGCCATGGTTACAAATGGCAACTTCAACAGGTAAGTTAGAATTTGTTCCTGCATCAGTAGTAATACCTGGAGTATATACATTTACTGATAGCGCTGCAGCACCATGGTTTGCCCCAGCTGGTTTAACTAGAGGAGGTATTCCTAACGTAATACAAGCAGAAAGAAAAGTAACTAGATCACAAAGAGATACTTTATACGCTGCAAATGTAAACCCAATCGCTACATTCCCTGGATCTGGTATTTCAGTATTCGGTCAAAAAACTTTACAGAAGAAAAAATCAGCTTTAGATAGAGTTAATGTTAGAAGATTGTTAATTGATCTTAAGAAATTCTTAGGAGATCAAGCGAAGACATTAGTATTCGAGCAAAACACTATTGCTACAAGAAATACTTTCTTAGCAAATGTTAACCCTTACCTAGAGTCAGTGGTACAAAGACAAGGTCTTTATGCTTATAGAGTGGTAATGGATGATTCTAATAACACTGCAGATGTAATAGATAGAAACCAATTAGTAGGTCAAATCTATATACAGCCGGCTAAGACAGCGGAATTCATTACATTAGACTTCGTAATCTTACCAACTGGAGCTACTTTAGGAGAATAATTTAAAAGTTGAATATTTATAATAAACGAAAAATAAAATGGCAGTATTAGATCCTAACGAAATAATGTTCAGAGCTTTCGAACCGAAAGTGCAAAACAGATTTATCATGTACATTGATGCGATTCCATCTTTCATGATAAAGAACGTCAAAGCTCCTACTTTTACAGACAATGTAGTAAAGCTTGACCATATTAACACCTACAGAAAGATCCGTGGGAAAAGAGAATGGGCAGAGATGACTATGACTCTATACGATCCGATCACTCCAAGTGGAGCACAAGCCGTAATGGAATGGGCAAGACTAGGATACGAATCAGTAACAGGTAGAGCTGGATACTCAGATTTCTACAAGAAAGATTTAACACTTAACGTATTAGGACCAGTTGGTGACGTAATCGGTGAGTGGATAATCAAAGGAGCATTCGTAACTAATGGAGACTTTGGACAGTTTGACTGGTCTTCAGATGCAGTTGTTGATTTAGGGATCACAATCAACATGGATTACTGCGTACTTAACTACTAGGATACAATACATTTTATATATAAAGAAGCCCCTTTTGGGGCTTTTTTTATGTTTTTAGTTGGATTTAAAATTTAAAGTTCATATATTTATTATTAAACTAGTTTATATTAAATAAAATTTATGGAAAATCCAAATCAGGCATCAAAGCCTAAGTTTCAAATTCCTACCGAGACAGTAGAGCTCCCGTCTAAAGGTAGGTTTTACCCAGAAGGACATCCACTAAAAAGCGGTACTTTAGAGATGAAGTATATGACAGCTAAAGAAGAGGATATTCTTACAAATCAAAACTACATTCAAAAAGGAGTAGTTATTGATAAATTACTTCAATCGCTCATTGTAACTGAGTTTAACTATGATGATCTTTTGATCGGTGATAAGAATGCCGTTATGGTAGCAGCTCGTATTCTCTCTTACGGAAAAGACTACCAAATCGAATACAAAGGAGAACAAATCACAGTTGATCTAAGTGAAGTTAAAGATAAAGAAGTAGAAGATGCTACTCCATCTGAAAATGGAGACTTTATTTTCAACTTACCAAAAAGCGGTAATGAAATTACTTTTAAGCTACTCACACACGGAGACGATAAGAAGATAGATAGAGAAGTACAAGGTCTAAAGAAAATTAATAGGGATAATGATACCTCTATGTCTACTAGACTTAAACATATTATTACCTCAGTCAACGGAGATAGAGAGACATCTACAATTAGACAGTTTGTTGACCAAGGTTTGTTGGCTCAAGATGCTAGAGCATTGAGAGAAGAATACAGTAGAGTACAGCCAGATGTTGATTTTAAAGTGTACCATATAGGTGACGACGGTGTAGGGGAGGACATCGAAGTGCCGGTCACGATCAACTTTTTTTGGCCTGACGCCTAACGAAGCGGCTGAGTATAGAGCTGGTCTCTTTTCTCAAATACACGAAATTGTGTTTCATGGTAAAGGCGGCTATGATTTTGGCACTGTGTATAATATGCCCATATGGTTAAGAAGATTAACCTTCAAAAGAATTGCAGAATTCTACGAAGAACAAAATGAATCGAGCGGTAATAAACCTACCTCTCAGGACATTCCGAGAGGACCTAATATATCACCGTCCTATAGTACAAAGGCTTCTAAATAATTAGAGGCCTTTACTATTTATAAAAAAGAAAACTATCTACATGGCAGACGATATTAACAATCCACTAGGAGATGCAGCAGGCTCTAAAGCTAGGAAAAAACAGCTTGATGATATCAGACAAGGCGCAATACAAGCCAAAGCTGAAATCAAAGACCTTGCAAGAGAGTTTGCCGATCTACAGAAATCTGCAAAAAATTTAGGAGTAAGAGAATTTGTTACTTCTGCTGAAGTAGGCAAAGTTTCCAAATTACAGGAAACTATGTCTAAAATGACTGTGTCTACACTTAAAAGTGCTAGTGCTCGTAAATCTTTCATGAATGACATCGTAAAAGCAGAGCAGGAAAACGCTAAACTAATCTCAGCTAGAGGAGCTATCCAAAAAGAAATTGATGCTTCTAACGCTTTAGCACAAGATAGAGCTATACAGGCATCTAAGATAATGCGAGATGCTGAGATAAAATACCAAGAAGCATTAGCAACCGGTAATAAAGAAAAGATAGCTCAAGCTGAAAAAGATAAGGCAACTGCTAAAGCAGCTTCGTTAAGATATGAAGAAGAAGAATCTGAATTTAGACAACGTGCCTCTAACCTTACAGGTCAAAATAAATTAATAGAAGAGAGGATACAAAAACAAAATCAGTCTATTAATGCTGCAAAAGGATTAGGCCAAGAGATAGAAAAAATAAATAAAGCAGGAGGAAGCCTAATACAGTCATTCGGTAAATTAGGAGAGACATTAACAAAACATATACCGATAGTAGGTCAATTATTTAGTATAGTGTTTGGAAACCTACAATCTGCTGCTAAAATGTACACAGATGCAGCAGCACAAGGTACTAGCAAACTTGGTGCGGGTCTAAAAGCAGCTACTGGATTTGCAAAAGCATTATCACTTGCTATGCTTGGCGGGTTCATAAAGAACCTTTTTGAAGGTGCTAAATTAGTTTCTGAAGTCAGTGTAGCTATTAGGAAAGGTATGGGTGGAGCTGCCATAAGTGCAGCTGAATCTATGAAAGCTGTGTCAACAGCAGCAGGACAACTAGGCATGCCTATACAAAAAGCAGCAGGCTTCGTTGGGCAAATGAATAGCGCGTTAGGTACTTCTCTTGGTTTTACTGGAGAACAACTAACAACTTTTGGCGTATTGACCGACAGAATGGGAGTATCAGCTGATGCAGCTACTCACTTATTTAAGATATCGGCCAAGATTGGTAAAACATTTAAAGAGTTTACCACAGACATAGGAGGAGCAGTAGGAAAGCTTAACGCTCTCAATAAAATGGCTATCGCTCCAGCTAAGATAATGGAAGACTTAGCGCATGCTTCACAGACGGTATTACGAGCTAACTCTAAAAACCCAGATGCGTTAATAAAAGCAGCATACGGTGCCCGAATGATGGGCATGGAAATGTCTAAAATACAAGACGCTGCAGAAAGTACATTAGACTTTGAAAATTACATGGCTGCAGAAATGGAAGCTGAATTAATACTCGGTAGAGAGCTAAATTTAGATAGATTAAGAGCCGCAGCCGCTACAGGAGATGTAGTAACACAGCAAGAAGAGCAGCTTCGACTAATTACTGAAAATGCTTCTAGACTAAAAGGGAATGTAAAAGCTCAAGAAATTTTTGCTAAAAGTATTGGGTACACAAAAGAAGAGCTTAATGGAGTCCTAAATAATATGGACGAAATGAAGGGTATGACTGATAGAGATGCAGCCGCTAAAATGATGAATGCTAAAGCTGACAAAAAATCTCAAGAAGAAATCGGTCAAATGCAATTTAAAGCCGCCCAGGCTATGGTTTCTCTCCAACAAAGAATTGATAAATTTCAAGAAAATATACGATTAGGTGCTTTAGCGTTTGGAAAACAACTTAAAGCAGCATTTGATCCTAAGAATATAGGTGCTTCTTTAATGAGAATAAAGGACCTAGTAATTAATACATTTAAAGATGCTTTCACCGGGGCTAATAAAGATTTATTATCAAACGGTGGTCTAGTAGGTAAACTACTAGGAGCAGGAGCCATTGCAGGAGGAACTATTACTTTAGGACTTAAAGGACTATCCGCTCTTGGCGGAGTCTTTAATAAGATGAGAGGTACTAGAATGATGCCGATGTGGGTTAAAAATGTTGGCGCCGCCGCTGCATCTAAAGTTAAAGGTTTATTCGGTAAAAAACCACCTCCATTACCAGGAGCCGCCAAACAACAAGGTATGTTTGCTAAGCTTTTCAGTAAGCTGAAAGGTAAGGACGCTCCTATAAAAGGAGTAGATAAAAGAGGAAGAACCTTCTTTAGAGATGCAGCAGGTAAAAGAGTTGCAGCACCTAAACCTAAAAAAGGTATTTTTAGCAGTTTAAAAGCTAAAATTATGCCTTCTAAACCAAAAGGTAGAGATAGCGAAAAGAAAGGTTTACTAGGAACTTTAAAAGGTTTTTTCTCTAAAAAGAAACCAGGATCACCAATCGCTGCCGCTGCAGGAGCAGCAAAAGGTAAAGATGTAATGCCAAAAGGATTGACTTCTAAAACTGGAGGACTTCTTAAAGGATTTGCTAAAGGTCTTAAGGCATTTGGAATGGCAGCTCCACAGATACTATTAGGTGCAGCAACACTATCTGGAGTAATAATTATGTTAACTGCTGCAGTAGGAATATCAGGTCTTATTCTTTCAGCAATGATGCCTAAGATTGTCGAAGGTATGAAATCTGTTGAAGAGCTCGATGGAAAAGCTTTAATGGCCGGTGGACTAGGAATGACAGCAGTAGGCGCAGGTTTAACTGCATTAGGGATAGGTATGGCAGCCTTCACAGTCGGAGGAGCAATAGGAGCCATAGGAAGCTTATTCGGCACAGATGGGATATCAAAAGAACTAATAAAGAAAGTAGAAGAGTTCGGAGAGTATGATTTAGATGTTAAAGGTATAACTAATAATGCAAAAGCTTTAGGTGCATATGCTTTAGGGATGGCTGCTTTAGGTGCTGCCGGAATAGCTGGAGCGATAGGTAGTATAGGTAATGCGGTTGGATCTTTATTTGATTCAATGGTGCCTAAAGACCAAATGCAAAAAGCTAAGGACTTCGGTAAAGAGATCTTACCAGCAGATAATATTAAGAAGAACGCTCAAGCCCTACTAGATTATGCGTTAGGAATGGCCGCGTTAGGAGCAGCTGGTATAGGGCAAGCAGTAGGTGCTATAGGAAACGCTCTTGGATCCCTGTTTGATGCAATGGTTCCAAAAGACCAATTAGCTAGAGCTAAAGACTTTGGTAAAGAACTACTACCAGCTGAAGCTATAAAGAATAATGCAGAAGCAGTAGTACATTATGCTAAGGCTATGTTGGCTTTAGGAGCAGCAGGAGCAGGTGGGGCTATAGGTTCTCTAGGTAATTTAGCTAGTGGATTAGTAGACGGTATTGTCGGTATGTTTGGCGGTGAAAATCCTATTGACAAGGCCTTTAAGGGAATGGCAGACTTCTCTAAACAGACATTCGATCCAGTGAAAATAGGAAACAATGCTAAAGCTGTAGTGGAATATGCTAAGGCAATGGGTGCTCTCGCTTTAGGAGATGGTGCAGGATTTTTAGGATCTTTAGGTAACGCAGGAAAGCAATTAGTAGATGGACTAGTAAGCTTCTTTGGCGGTGATACAAGCGAAGGAATACCTGTTGATAAAATTAATGAATTTGGAAAACTTAAGTTAGATGCTGCAGCGGTAGAGAAAAATGCCAAAACTATATCAGCATTCGGTAATGCAATGGGTTCGATGGAAGATTTTGAAGATATTGCTGATGATATGCTAGACGGTATAAACGATACAATTAAATTTAGCAAAAAACTTTCAAACATGAAAGTAATCAAAACTGCTGGAATTGAATCTTTAAGTAAGGTTATGAAAGATTTTCTCCAACCTATAAGCGAGATAGATCTATCTAATTTAGAAACCGCTTCAAATGACGCTGCTAAATTTGTAAGAGTATTCGGAAGAGGTGCTATGAAAGTTAATATGAATGTAGATACTGTATTCAAAACAGAAATAGATACACTAGGACAGCATATTGATAATGCAAGCGCTAATCAAATCACAGAATTAAGAGAACAGAATAAAACAATGGAGAAAAATCATAAAGCTGATTTAGTAGAATTACGTAATCAAACAGCTCTTCTCTACCAGTATATTACTAACCCTCAAAAATCTATAATTAAAATGGATAGTTATAAAGTTGGGGAGTCGTTAGTATCAAGATACTAGATATTTATAATCATATAAACAATTAAAATAAAACAATTATGGCACTTATCGATTCATTAAAAGTAACCACTTTAGGACTAGGAGGAGAAAAACCAGCTCTAAGAGCAGGCGCATCAGCAGATACTACTAAAGTACATGTTGATGGACAAACTCAACCAGCAGCCCACTCAACTTTAGATTTAGACGGAGCAGTTCCTACTAAGTACTTAGATAACGCACCAAAATAATATGGCATTAGTAGATCTTAAAACAGATCTAAAGTCTTTGAAATTTGAAAGCGGACTCAATCGAAAACCGTTTGTAGTAAAGGATATAGATCAGGAAGGAGGCCGTAATTCCGGCTTAGCCGTACAAGGCATTCTAGCTCAGAAGAGAATAGATGATGTCATACGTATGGCTAAACTTGTTATAGCCAAACCTGGTATAACCTATGCAGCAAAAACAGCTCTAAGTGGATTTATAGAAGCGGCAGATTCAAAAGCCCTTTATGAAGCTGGAGCAGGTTTAGGAAAACAAATGCTTGATAAGGCAAAAGACATACTAACCACAGCTATAACTAATACAGCTCAAGTTCCTCTAAACGGATTAGGATTACACTTATATAAAGGAAATCTGAATTTAAGTAAAGAAGATAGAGAGTACCAAGTATCGGGGAAAGGAATTAATCCTGCGCATTCTCGTCAAATATCACAAGGTATAAAAAAATCTAAAAAACTTAAAATAGCAGAATTCCCTAGATCATTTTACGGTAAAATCGATTACTTAGAACCTATTGCTAATGTATACTCCGGCGGTGACCCAACTAATACAGTAGGTATATTAAAAGATACATCAGAACTACAAGAAGATATAATACCATTCTACTTTAAAGTACTAGGTAAAGACGAAGATAATATACTTCAGTTTAGAGCTTTTTTAGATAGTTTTAGTGACTCTTATAGCGGGATGTGGAATAAAACTCAATTTCTAGGTAGACCTGAGCAATTTAAAACATATAGTGGATTTGAAAGATCAATTTCTTTCTCATTTAAAATCGCAGCACAAACAAGACACGAGTTAAAACCCCTATATAGAAAGTTAAACTACTTAGCATCAACAACAGCTCCTTCTTTTTCAGAAGATGGCTTATTCATGAGAGGTACTCTAGTTAAGATTAATATAGGGGACTATCTTTCAGAACAACTCTGTAATATAGCTTCAGTATCTATTAATTGGCAACAAGATTACCAATGGGAAACAAAACAAAATATATCTGATGAGACTGATGTTCAAATACTCCCACACGTATTGGATGTAAGTATAACTGCAGAAGCAATCCACGAATTTGTACCGCAAACTGGAGGAATGCCCTATTTCACCAATACTCAAACTGATCCTATATTCCCAAAACCAAAACTTGATTTAGCACAATCTGCACCAGAAGAAATCGAGTATATAGAAGAGGAAATAGATGGAGATACTTTATAATAAATGAATAGATATCAAAACATATTAGAAGTTAAGGATGAAGAAGGTACTAGGTATATACAAAATGCTATATACCCTGATATTCCTGCAACATCTGATGACATATATGTAATAACAACTGTTGGTGATAGATTTGACACATTAGCACAACAGTTTTACAAAGATGTGACTCTATGGTGGGTAATCGCATCAGCAAACCCTAATAATAACACAGGTTCTTTAATACCTAAACCCGGAGTGCAGCTACGAATACCAGCTAATCCAACAAGAGTAGTGCAGAAGTATGAGAAGTTGAACAAAAAACGATAGGTTATGGCTGAAAAAGGTGTATTCTTTACTAGACCCTTACCATCTCTAGATACTATAGATAAAGAGGTAAGTCAACAATTAGCAGCTAGAGCAGCTCTGTATGGTAAAAGAGCAAATGTATCCCCTAATTTCTTACAGAGTTTTATTAACGGTAATAATTCTTTTGTTAGACTGACTTCTGGAATAAATATAAAAGGTATTCCTAATGCAGCAGGAGAACATATACTTCATGGCGGTACATTAGATAAAGATAAAAAACTAAGAGCCGGTATCTCCACCGATCCATTCTCAGAGAGTACCGGAGCATACAATTTCGCTGAAAAAGAAGGTTATGTACCTATGGCAGGTATTACCGATGTAAAAATAGTAAACAGAGGAAACAGCGGGTTTGTAAGAGAAGCACAAATTACTGTTAGGTGTTTTAGTTTAGAACAACTTTCCATTATTGAAAAATTATACCTCAGACCAGGGTTTAGATGTTTGCTCGAGTGGGGGCACGTTGTGTATGCTAAAGGTAATGATCTAACAGGAGATAGTATTACAGAACAACCAACCACTACGTCTACTATTGATGTCGATAATGGACTTGTTGGACTTGATAAACTTAAAGAAGAGGGTAGTAAACTTATTGCTGATACTCAAAATAATTACGAGTACATGGTAGGTGTTATTAAAAACTACGATTGGAGTTATGAAACAGACGGATTTACAGTCAATATAGAACTTATGGGTGAAGGTGCTGTTACTACTTTCATTAAGTCTGTTTACGGAGGTACTGATAAAGAGGAATCTAAGGGGAGTGCTGAGGACGCTGGTATAGAATTTGATAGTTCTAATCAATCTTCTTTTGCAGGTATTTTATCCACTATTAATGATGCAGATAAAAGAGGAAATCAAGAAGGAGATGAAATCGTAGAGGAAGCAGATATGGATAGAATAAACGCTGCCCTCCAAAAGAAATATGACGCCTCTATTAAAGGTATAGAAGAACTAATAACCTCAGATGGCGATTCTTTTGAATTCAAAGTATATAGGGCAGGATTTAACGCTGCTAATGGAAGACCGGGCGGTAATAGGTTTAACTATATAAGTATGAGGTACTTTCTGGGTATGATTAACTACTTTTTCTTACCAAGAGATTCTGCTAACACTAAAAATCCTGACGGTAAATTTAATACTACACCTGAAGTAGATTTCTACACAAGCTATGCAGATCATTTTAGTATCGATCCTGGTGTTTGTTTGTTACCTAATCAAACTGGCAAGTACGGGTTGAAAACTGAAGGTATTATTTCCGGTAAAAAAGAAGAAGATAGAGCAGATGTATTAGACATACACTTATCTACACAGTTTCTGTATGACCAATATAAGAAACTACGAAAAGATGATAAAAATAAACCAATAGATATAAGTATCGGTACTTTCTTAAACAACATACTAGCAGAGGTTGAACTCAGCCTAGGTGGAATAAATCAGTTTGTACTATATAACGATTACTATCTAGACAAAAAATTAGGCCCTAGTAAAATTATAGATTTACAGTTAACTCCTAGACCTGAAGGTCAAGAAGATAATTACACTGTAATTATACCCAAAGGAAAAAACTCCTTTTTAAAAGACTTTTCTTTTAATAGCACGCTATCAAACTCTATGATTAATCTCATAACTAGTCAAGCTATTTTACAAGGACAAGATGCAGGTAAAAATACCTCCACAGGACTAGCAGTATTTAACTCAGGCATTAGTAGTAGGTTTACATCAGCAGCTCAAAATGATCAAAAAACGTTAGCTAAAGAATATGAAAAAGGTAAAGAAGATGCTAAAGCTAAGTTAGAAAAAGAATTTAAAAAACTCTACGAAAAAGGTAAGTACGATAAAGAAGCTATTGAAAAAGCTCTTCCTAACGGAGCTTCTTTAATTCAACAGGAATTAGATGCTAATCTTGCAAGTAGTAAACCCAAAAGAGGGCATATAGGAGCAAAAGTAAATTTAACAATGATGGGTATAGGAGGATTAAAGTCCTTACAATTCTTTAAAATACCCGATGAAGTATTACCAGCTTCTTATTCTGAAGGACTGTCAGTAGGGTTTCAAATTTCTACTGTTTCACATGATATAAGTAACAACCAATGGTTTACCACTATTGAAGCTAACGCTGTAATTTTAAGTCAAAAGACTAACAATGTATCTACCTAAGTCTAAATATACAGGCCCATTTAAATCTTCAGGAGGAGATAAAGAACTACTTTATAAGGATACTTTGAAACCTTTTAAAGGAGATTACTTTATTACTTATAAAAATCAAATTTTCGAAGGAACTACTCCGAAATTTGCAGGTAAAGAACTCATATTTAAACTTGAATACGAGAAAAAACAAGAGAATAAAAATAAAATAATCCCACCAAAAAGTGCAATAGTAGCACCGACTGAAACAGATTATAAAAATAAGAAATTTACTCGTTATTTTTCAAGAGATAAAAGATCTGGACTAATCTCAGAATTAAATAAAGCGGAATTTAATAGAGTTAAAAAACTCCCTGCTTATTTAACTGCTTCTATCGAATGGTGGCTGGAAGGACCTGCAGAGGATACTGAGTTTAGAGGATATATGTACTTAGGAGCAAAGAGTAGAAATGCAAAATCCGTTGAAAACGGAGAAAAACAGCTAAGAGGGCTAAAAAACTACATAAAAGACCTTTCCCAGTTTGTAAATTAAAACTTTTTACTTATATTATATTAAACTAAAGGTTACGTACAAGTGTTTTATATAGTAGAAGAAGAAAGTAAGTTACAGTCATTACAGAATCTAGTTAGATTAGGTTGCTTCGTAGATGTTATATCATCAAACGATCTCTACCACCCTAAGCTTACCTCAGTTGTTGCAGTTTATATTAGATTACTTAAATCTGATCACGGTTTTATTATTCCTATTAACCACGACGAAGGTTTAAATGTAGATAAAAACCGGGTCTACGAGCTTCTTAAAAGCACTAGTAAACTATATACATTAAATAAAAAAGACCTCCTATATCACTTTAATCTACAGGGAGCAATCGATATATCATTGCTTTATTCTATGACCTATTACGAAAGGCTTGAGTACACTAAAGAAAATACAACTTTAAATTATTTCTATAACAAATTTAAAGATCAATATAACATTAATCAACTCGTACCTATCTCAAAATTATACGAATCCTCAGAAAAGATATATAATCAAATTAAGAAGGCTATAGAGATAGAAATACCTGATTGTTTTGACTTTTATAATAAGACTGCAACTAATGTATTTTTCTTATTAGAACAAAGCGGACTTGGTGTGTATTATGAAGCATTTAACAAGCTTTTTACACCTAGAAACCCTATTTATAATACAGTAGACAACTCAGTATTTACTAATTACAATTTATATAATGCAACCTCTAGACCTACTAATGCTTTCAATAGCGTTAATTTCGCTGCTTTACCTAAGAGTAACGAGCACCGCAAATGTTTCCGTCCGACCGGTGACTATTTTGTTGAGTTCGATTTTGATGGCTATCACCTTCGTTTACTTGCTGATCAGATTGGCTACAAATTAACAGACGAGTCTGCTCATAAACAATTAGCTAAATTATATTTCGATAAAGAAGAAATCACAGATGAAGAATACGCAGAAGCCAAACAAATTAACTTTCATGCAATTTATGGAAAAATACCAGAAAAGTGGGCATTCCTGGACATCTTTGAAAGAATTGATAAGTTTATCAAAGAACTTTGGGCCAGATATGAAACTGACGGAAAAGTCCTGGCTCCTATTAGTGGGAAACCATTTACAAAAAAGCTAAAAGATATGAATCCTCAGAAATTAATGAACTACGTTATGCAGTCATTAGAAACTTCTAGGAATATTATAATTTTAAAAGAGGTATTGAGATACCTTAAAGATAAGAAGACTAAAGCGGTGTTGTATACTTACGATTCAATACTGTTTGATTTTAATAAAGAAGATGGAAAAGAATTACTAGAGAATTTAGAAGAGATACTCTCAGAAAATGGGAAGTACCCTGTTAAATTCAAATTATCTAATAATTTAGTTTTATGATACTAACTTATATTTATAATAAATGAAAAATGTTACAGTACTGCATCAATTCGATTATGATATTGATGTTATAAGTTTAAACGAAGATATGAGCAATAAATTATTTTGCACCTTTTCTACGGAAGATGCCTTAGAAAAGACTTTACAAGATATACAAGATAAGTACAAAATTATTTACAACAAAATATTTGTCCTGTATTCCAAGAGCCAGGACGAATACATCTGTACCTATAATGTAGACTACGGCAATGTTTCCACCTTTTTAGAGAACACCATTCTAGTTCACAGAAAAAAAGAGTCCAATACCCTATATACAATAAACGCATTGAATACTCTTATTAAAGAGTTGAACGAAGGAGTCTTAGATACTTCTTATAGAATCAACTGGTCTGATTATCGAAATTGCATACTTCTAACCAAAGGACCAGAATTAAAAAGAATTAATACAAAACTTTTTCGTATAAAAGAGTTGGAGAACTAAAAAGAAGTTCTTATATTAATAATAAGTTATAAATTAAACAAGTTATATGGATTTAAATGCGATCAAGGCTAAGCTCGATGCCTTAAACAACAACGGTCAGGAAAGAGAAAAAACTGACTATTCCACTATCTTTTGGAAACCCGAACTAGGTAAACAGACGATTAGAATCGTTCCGTCTGCCTTCGATCCTGCTTTTCCTTTCAAAGAGTTAAAGTTTCACTACGGTATTGGGAAATACCCGATGGTTGCTTTATCAAACTTTGGTAAGCAAGATCCTATCGAAGAGTTCGTAAAAGAACTACGTAAGACCAACGATAAAGACAACTGGTCTCTATCAGGTAAAATTAACCCTAAAACTAGAATCTTTGCTCCTGTAGTAGTAAGAGGAGAAGAAGATAAAGGTGTTAGATTATGGGGATTTGGTATTACTATCTACAAAGCTTTACTTGCTCTAGCAGAAGATGAAGATGTAGGTGATTTTACTGATGTAATCAACGGTTGGGATTTAGTAGTAGAGCAGGTTCAAGGTAACCCTTATCCTACAACTACAGTTAGAATTAAACCTAAACAAACACCCCTATCAGACAACAATGATTTAGTTGATAAATGGTTAAAAGAACAACCAAATCCTACTGAAGTACATACTCAATACGATTATGACTTTATTAAGAAACAATTACAAAACTACTTAAACCCAGGATCAGCAGAAGAAGAATCTCCTGCAGCAGGTTCTGAAACTACGCCAGAAAGCAATAGTCCTCAAAAGACTGACTTTACTTTGGAAACAGCTACCGCTGGCAACAAAGACAAAGTTACTATGTTTGATGATATATTTAATGAATAATGGCAAAGAAAAAAGAAGTTCAAGAAAAAGCGACCGCTGCTGTTCGTACGTCGTTTAATTTAAGTAATTTTAAAAAGAAGAAAGGCTACTCTAATGCTTCTGTGAAGTTTAAAGAGCAGGGATGGATACCTCTATCTAAAGCCTTTCAAGATATCACTTCTTTACCCGGTATCCCTACCGGACATATCACACTCCTTCGCGGACATAGTGATACGGGCAAAACAACTGCCCTATTAGAAGCTGCGGTGAATGCTCAAAAAATGGGCATTCTCCCGGTTTTCAT
>Ga0181600_10001686_pt1 | contig 17195 bp, 16 predicted proteins | sample 041ome_2_FD_132982 | JGI IMG/M metagenome (GOLD analysis project Ga0181600, IMG submission 132982) | Coastal salt marsh microbial communities from the Groves Creek Marsh, Skidaway Island, Georgia - 041406US metaG (megahit assembly) | ecosystem: Environmental > Aquatic > Marine > Intertidal zone... | reverse complement strand
TAGGATTACATAAATACGAGGGTTCAATCAAAGTCGGTTCTCAAGAAGTCAAAACATCCAATAAAGAGGATTTAAGATCATATATCAATTATGTAAATCAACGAACACAAATGTTTAATGGAAATGTAATGGATAATATGGTATATGGAAATGAAGCCACAGAAGATCAAGTGAAAACAGTATTGGAAAAATATAATCTAAATAGTGTATTTGCGAACCTAGATGATGGATTAAATAGTGACGTTGGTGTAAATGGCGGTCAATTATCATTGGGTATGCAAAAGGTGGTGATGATAGTGCGTGGTATATTACGCAAGTCAAAAATCATTATATTCGATGAACCTTTGGCTGGATTGGACCAGGATACCCGTCAAAAAGTGATAAATCTAATATTGGAAGAAAATAAGAATAAGACGGTTATTGTAATCACACATGACAAAGAGATTCTTCCATATATGGAACGTGTAATAAATGTAAATGATTATCAATAAAATACAAATACAAGGATATAAATATTTCATACTAACATAGTATATTAATATGGAATTTCTACAAAACTGCTTATTTATTAATTTGGATCATCGTACAGACCGATTGATGAACGTCCATACACAAATGGAGAAAATGGGTATAAATGCGGAACGATTCAAAGCAATCAAGACAAAAGATGGTGCGGTAGGTTGTTCGATGAGTCATATTAAATGTCTCGAACTCGCGAAAGAGCGAAATTGGGAACACGTATTCATTTGTGAGGATGACATTCTTTTTACAAATAAAGAGCTATTTGTAGATAGCATTACCAAATTCAACGACAATATCAAGGATTGGGATGTATTGCTCGTATCTGGAAATAATGCACCGCCATACAAAGAAGTCAGTGAATATTGTATTAAAATCCAAAACTGTCGCGCAGCAACTGGATATGTGGTGAAGAAACATTATTATGATAAATTATTGGCAAATTTTAGAGAAGGTTTACACGGGTTGATAAAAGAACCGGAAAACAAACAACAATATGCAATTGATATGTATTGGAATAGAATACAACGATTTGATAAATGGTTTCTAATCATACCTCTAAGTGTAGTTCAAATAGAAGGATATAGCGATATTGAAAATCGTAATGTGGATTATAAACACTTGATGATGGATTTGGAGAAGAAATGGTTAATAGAGCAATATTATAAAAAATTAATTCGTGATTCGCATAAATAGAGAACCCATAACGTGTTTGTTTTTCTGCGAATATTCCATTGATTTCAAATTAGATTGATGTTGTTTTTGTATCATTTTTTCGTTGTGTTGTGAGTTACGCTGATCCAGTATTCTCTGTGCTTCTGCTTTATCCAAAGGTCCAACATTTTGTCTACTTCTGTCCGATCGCATATGTTCTACCGACGAATATGTTTTCACTTTACTATAATCGCTTTCACATACATCAAATATTGTTTGATCTTTATGAACTTTTCGTAAATCATCAAATTTCAGTTTTCCAAAAATATCGCTACCGCAATACTGTGTATCATCGTCGTCATCATATAACGAGTTTCCCAAACTATGATGTAATTCTTGGACGCCTTTATGGACGACCATTTCTTGGTTGTTTTTTTTGAATGTACGAAACATTTGGCCCATATTGTTTGCATTAACGTGTTGATTTGTTTCATACTTTTCATCTTTATCCTCATTTTTAAACCAATCGTTTTTGGTTGTATCAACTTTTGATATCATATTTTCTTCAAATAGGGTGTTGAATTCTTTTTGAAATTTCTTTTGGTTTGCTTGTTTGATTTTATTTTTGATTTGTGTTGTATGAGCGTCGTCATCATTAGAAAGGGGCTGATAGACGGATGATCTTACTTCTTGTGTTTGCTTGTTATGCTCGTTGTAATAATTGTTTAAAATATCAAACGCCTTTTTATAAAATAGAAAGTATTCACTTGGTAACTTGGATTTATCAGGATGAGTCATTAACACGATTTTTTTAGCTTTTTTAATTTGATTTTCACTAATAGTGTAGTCGTCAATATGAAAAAGTTCTAATATATCTTTAAAACTATACATTTGAATATCTAAATTATGGCTCATTGAGTATATGTATATACTATATTATTAATGTGAATAATATACATAAAAATAATATATATGTTTATGTATAATGAATAGCCCTCCACAAACAACGATTGATAAACTTCCATCGAAAGATGAATTCTTACATAAGTTAAAGGAAAATACTGGTATTATTGTATTGAAGTTCGGTGCATCGTGGTGTAAACCGTGTAAACAAATTGAAGAATTTATAAACCATCGGTTTGATGAAACAGGAGAACACGTATTATGTGGTAAAATTGATATTGATAATGACGAAAATTTTGAGGTATATGCTTTCCTAAAAAAGAAGAAAATCGTTCAGAGTATTCCCACTTTACTTCGTTATGACTGTGGTAATGTTACATATATCCCTGATGATATTGTTACAGGAACGGATATTCCAACATTAGAAGCATTTTTTGAAAGCTTAAATGACTAAATTATTTTTTAGTGTTTTGTTTTGAATATTTAGTTTTATTCTTATTGCGTTTATTTGTATGTATTTTCTTTTTTGTTTTTTTATTTTTAGTTTTGCGTTTATGTTTATTCCCACCCATATAACGTTCATCATCTTCTTCGCCGGATGGTTCTTGGACTTCTTCTTCACTGGACGGTTCCTGGACTTCTTCTTCACTGGATGGTTCCTGGACTTCTTCTTCACTGGATGGTTCTTGTGCTTCTTCTTGTATAGGTTCAGATTCACTATCATTTGTTGATATACCTTTTACCGAAGAATCCAATAATGTAACATATGCTAATACAAGGCTACTAACACCTATCATACCATAAGCAATGATAGGAATTTTAGGTTTATTAAAATCCATTATAATAAAGTATTAATGATATATTTTATTATAAGATAATAAGTTGGTATCAAAATACAAAATTCCAGTCATTATGTAAGCAAGCATTATACAACGGCGGAATGGGTGTAAATAATACAGCTTTATTTTCATTATAGATATATAATTTCGTATGTATGGAAATATCTTCACGGGTCAATATATCTAAAATACTTTTTTTATGCATATATGATTGTATATTTAATAGTGTGTAATTATCTTCTTCTACATCTGTATTAGGTTTAACACGCTCATCTATACCTGTATTATATATATCATCAATGGAACCAAATTGTATAGGTAATATACGTTGTGTAAATATAATAATAAATAAAAGATACAATAAAGAATACATCACGGGCGTATATTACCATATAAATATATCTTTCTATATAATATAATGTTAGCAAGTTTGAATAATGAAAAATTAAAACAGACGTTTATAGAGAATATGTTGAATAAAGACTTTGTCATCGATGAAGCAAAATGGACATCAACGTCTGTTAAAGAAGACGAAAAAAGTGTAATAGAAGAAGACGATGAAACACGTGGAAAATATAGTGCAAATGAAAATGAATATATCCATATATTTGAAAATGAATTAAATTATGATTTATCAACGTTAATAGAAAGTAACAGTTCTGATGAATATAATATTGAATTTATATTAATGTATATGAATGACGATTTAAAAATTCCGTTTTTCCAGTATTTTTTCGAGAAAGTTGGAAGTGAAATGGTGTTACCCAAAGTAATAATAAATAAGTCAAAAATAATGAAAACATCGAAAAAATATAACGATGATTCAGAATACGATTCCAAACATTATTTGTTTATAGATCATTTATTCAAAATATTAAAGACAAATTATAATATTGAGAATAAGAATGTGAACTACAAAGGATATATGGTATATAAAACACACATATATGTTGTATGTCATATTACACATACGTTATTTGATTATGGATATATGGCAATATATGACGAACTGGTAGGCGGAAAAGAAATACAACAAACACCTGTGAATGAAGATAATATGTCGTTTTTCAAAGAACATATAAACATCCAACAATTAACCGATAAAAGTGGAAATATGATTGATGTACCGATTCATGGATATTTATGCAATTACGAAAATGATGCTTTGAAGAATGTGGAAGTAAATGATATGTTTGAAGATATGATTAACCATAATATATTTGGAATGAATTACATATTCAGTGAATTCTTATTGGATGAAGATAATGACAGTGAAAAAGTATACAAGAAATATGCGATTTTTATAAATGATGTGTTATTTAAATCCGAAGACTTAACGAAATTACAAATGAACGGTGGTGGTGTGAGAAATGACGATTCAAATGAATACGACGAATATAGTTCAATATATTATCATGATGGAATATCCCGCACATTTATTATGGTAAAAAATTTCGAACAATTTTGTATCATAGAATAAAGGTATTATGCTTCTGGTGAGGAGGAATTGTATTCACGTAAGTAATTTTCAAGATTGTCTGTTGAAACAAGCTCATTCATATATGTTTTGAAATATGTACGAATTTCATCGGTAATTGGATGACGTCCATACAATTTGATAAATGATTTAACATATTCGTCTATGGTTTGTTTACATTGTTTGTATTTATTTGCGGCTTCAGATACAGATTGTCTGAAATTTTTGCGCGCGTGTTCTTTTTTCATACCCGCTTCAAGAAGTTCATGTTCTTTATCTCGTAGTGTGTATTCTAATTCTTTTAATTGCTCTTGTTTATCCATTATTGATAATTCTGGATTTTCGTCAACACTCACTAAGCTAATATACCAAGGATGGCGTGATTTATCTGCTGTCACGATAATATTACAAATATCGGGCTTCTTCAAAGCGTCATATCTATCACGTTGTTCGGTGTTTTCTTTGCCTTTGAATGTAGAAATAAAACGATCGATTATTTTTTGATCGATAGATGGACTAGTTTCCATTAATCTATCAAATTCTTGGCGATTATATTTCAAAAAACTACCTGCGTCACTTCGTTCATCGGGAGACTTTGATAGTTCAATACGGATATTGCGTGCGTATTTGTCCCATGCAATATACATCACACGGTGAGATTCATTCAATTCGGAAATTTTCAAATATTGTTGGATAGTGGTTAGAATACCAATAAATATATTTAAAGAACCAATTACCAATGGTGCTGCTGGTTGATAACGAACGGGTAAGTTTTTCTGAGCGAATGAAGCGGTACCACTAATTGTAGATAATACAATAGCAGGGATAGTAAACCAAGCGTGCATTTTTGAATATAAAATATGCGATTCACGATGCAGCCATTTATAGCATTGTGCGGCATCACACCACTGAACGAGTATTTCTTCATTCTCTGGGGACCATTCAATCTTTTTCTTCGCTTCTTGAGGTGTGCTAGATTCCGCCGCGGTACTAGATACCTCTTCATTATTATTCTTGTCTTCACAACTCATTATTATACTATATTACAATAAAATATAATAGTGTTTATCTTTATTATTTTTAACCTGTCATAAACATTTTATTCGGTCTTTTTACTACTTTTGGAGATTCGGATGATGAAGAACCAGAACCTTTACTTGCAATAGACGAAGAAGTGGATTCACTTGATGTAGAGCGTGGAGTGCTAGGAACATCTGTTTGTAGGGCACTTTCACTAGAAATCTCATTTTTCAATGTATTTTCTAAATCATTTATGGTTTCTTCAGAAGATTTGGGGTCTTCTAGTTGAGAACCTTTATTCATTTCTTCCAATCCTTCTGTCATGCTTTCGATGCTTTCGTGTGTTGTTAACAATTTAGAATCGTTGTCTGAGTTCAATATTGGACTTTCATTAATATCATTTATAGAAAAATTAACATTTGATTTGATATTGCTTTCCACTTCGGTATAAAAGTTCTCAATCTTAGCATACATACGCTTCAAATATTTTCCTTGGGAAATATGGAAAAATGCCATATAATTCGTATATAAGACAACTTGTTCTTTCAAAATACTATTTTCATATTGAAGTGTATTAATAAAGTTAGAAATAGAGAACCCTATTTTATGGGTATCATTATAATGTGTGATAGAGTTATGACGTGTCGAATATTGTTCGTATAAGATTGTAATAATATGAAGAATATTGTTATGTATGTCTTTGATATCTTCAATACGGTATTCGAGAAAAGGTTCTAAATCCTTATATTGAATATATTGTCGTAATTCATAATTATCATTTTCGTCGAAGTTGTGTTTTTTGCAGCTCTCAATCATCATGTTATACAATTTGTAATAGTCACAATACATACGATTATTGATGAATGATAACGTTTTTTCTAAATTATCATATTCAAGTTGGAATGACTTGTATTGAAAATAGAAAGAATCTAAACAGAATAAGAAAACCTTTTTGCTGTTATTTTCGATGAGTTTAAAGTAAGCATCGCGAAGACGATTGAGTTTTTGATGTGCGTGTAATTTTATCTTGTTAATTTCATCTACGGTATGCATTATGTTTTGAAAACTCGTTTTTAATTTATTTATTTCAAAAGCATGGGTTGATTTGATAGATGGTTCCATTATATTATATATGTATGTTATAATTTATTTTAATAGTTTAACAATATGAAAAAATAATATATATATGTTAATATACAATCATGGCAACAAATGATAACAAAGACACAACAAAGTCGTTAATACGTATTTCAAATGATTTGATTGGTGATTTATTAACAAGTTTTCCTGAGTGCTCTAATGAATTGACAAATATGAAAACACAGTTAGAAGAACCATTATATGTAGATCACTGTAAGAAAATTTATCCCCAACGTTTTTTTGACATTCTCTATCATAATGATGACATTTTTGACGATGATGAGATTGACACGTGTTTTATGCCAAATATTGATTTTAAAATGTTTTTCAAAGCTGATGGTGTGAGTGAAAAGACTCGCGATGTATTGTGGCAATATTTACAACTCATATTGTTTACAATCATCGGGGACGTCAAAAATGCGAAAGATTTTGGGGATACTGCGAATCTATTCAGTGGCATAGACGAAGGTGAATTACAAGATAAAATGAAAGAAGCATTTGAAAATATGGGAAGTGTTCTTGATAATATGACAAATAAGAGTGATGATGAAAAAACAGATGAACCAGTCGAAGGCGAAGAAACGTCCCAAGAAGGACAGCAACAAGGTGGTATTCCCAAATTTGAAAATATAAAAGAACATCTACAATCGTTATTTGAAGGAAAGATTGGTTCTCTAGCCAAAGAATTAGCCGAAGAAGTAGGGGATGACTTCAAGGATTTATTAGGTGATGAAAAGGCACAATCGAATCCCAAGGATATTTTTAAAAAGCTTATTCGTAATCCCAAGAAGATTACCGATTTAATGAAAAAAGTAAGCACAAAGTTAGAAGATAAGATGAAATCAGGGAATATTTCAAAGGAAGAACTGATGAAGGAAGCAGGTGATATTATGAAAAAAATGAAAGATATGGGAGGTGGAAAGGAATTTGGAGATATGATGAAAAATATGGCAAAGACGATGGGTGGCAAGAATGCACGTGTGAATATGGGTTTGTTTAACCAAATGGCAAAAGAAAACGATAATCGTGAACGATTACTACGAAAATTGGAAGAGAGACGTCAAGCGAAAATCGTAGAAGAAAATAATAAAAAGAAGTTTGTTATTGAAGGGGATGAAGTGCAGCAAAAAACAGCGATTGACCCAAAATTAATGGAAGAAATTGAGAATATGACTTTGGATAATGAAAAACAGAGCAAACCTAAGAGTTCTTCAAAGAAGAAGAAAAATAAGAAGAAGGGTAAAAAGTAAAATGTAGAGTAAATATATATGAATCCATTTAGATTTATCAAACTTCACATCTTTTTGTTAGCATTTGTATTCGGCTTATTTGCTGTATATGTAATAATGCCTGAAGAAAAGAAGATATATGTATATCCTACCCCAGAAAACGTAAATGATATTCAATATAAGGACAATGCGGATAACTGTTTTGATATTACACAAGAAGAAGTAAATTGTAGAGATTATGACAGTGTTGAAAAAATACCCATGCAATAAGTTATAATTTATATCTATTAATATATATTATGAATGCAATGGATAGATTTACAAAAACAGAACCAGGGAAGATAATGTTATCTGTTATACTTGGTTTAGGATTAGCTACTTTGTTTAGAAAGGTATGTAACGATAAAAAATGTATTATATTCAAAGGTCCTGTATTATCTGATTTTGAAGATAAAGTATATCAACACGGAGATAAATGTTATAAATACGGAATAAATCCAAACAAATGTAATAGTAACAAAAAGGAAATTATGTTAGAATAAATGCGTTTTAGAATAAACATTATATTTATATTCATACATATATAATGAATAATACAACAAATATTTCTGATTTACCGATTGGAAATGGGGAACCGAACATACAAAATACATTAACCCAAAAACAAATGAATAGCGAAAATTATAAACCGATCAATATTCATCCTAATCCATATGGTATTTCCGAGCAAAATCCTATTATCCAAAATCCCCAACAGTCTTATCAACACGAAGAACCAAAGGAACTACAACTTCCCGAAAATTATCGCGATATGGTAATGCAGCAAAGTATGGGGAATGATTTACCTTCACGAGATATTCCAATAGATAACAGTCAATATATGAATGATGAAGAAATACAGCAAAATTTTGTTCCGAAAAAAGAAAAACACGTTGATTTTCTATTAGATTACGAGCACGAACTGGAAAAGCAAACCAAGAAAGACCAAGAACATCATAGAAAAAAAATGTTAGAAACCATTTATGATGAAATTCAACTTGCTTTATTTGTATCATTACTATTTTTCATATTTCAGACATCGCTGTTTCGTAAACTCCTATGGAACAAATTTATGTTTTTACCTATTATTAATAACGAAGGGAATTTGAACTTATATGGAATTATGTTTAAAAGCTTCTTGTTTGGTTCGTTCTTTTATGTTAGTCAAAAATTTGCCACATTCCTTACTGAACTATAAAATATAAACGAGTTAGATTGTTATGTATACAATACATAATTTAGTTATATATTGTAAGTCTAATCTAAAATAGATATACATCATCCTTTTTATTGAAAGCAACCTTTCTTGTTTTGGATTGCGATTTGCTCTTATTCTTTATTGTTTTGGGTGTTTTCACTAATATATCGGATGGATTGTATTTCAAGAACCATTCTTTGTATTCAGTTGTATTTTTACTATTTTTTAGTTTCTTATATTGTTCGGCCTTTTCTTGACGAATTTCTTCAATCGTTTTTTGTTTTCCAAAGCATGATATGGAAAACCGTTTCAATAACCCTTTATTAGATAGTCGATTATGCGCTTCCACATCAAATAGATATTTCGCCATACACAATAAACGCTCTTTTGTATAGTGATGTGATTTTACATACAAGAAAGCAAGATAGAATGTCAATATAGTATCGATTGTGGCTATGTAAACTTTTTTACCGTGGACGTTAATTTTATTGTAGCTATGGCACGCAATAGGTTTATAAATATATAAAATAGATGTGCCGTGAACCTTGAACTCAATATATTCCGGAATGATCTCGTCAATACCTTTATGAGAGATCAACTCTACATCAGTGATGTTATGCTTCTTTAACGTTTCTTTAACTATATTTGCTGTAATTTCAGGATCTTCGGATAATATATCAAAATCGGGGACTTTCTTTGTGATACTTAAATCACCAATCATATATTTTGAGAATAAAGACGCAGCATAACCACCAAAGAAAACAACATTCTGTTTTACTAATGTTTCCCATAGTATATCAAAAACACTTTCGTTGGAATTTGTATTCTCTCGTAAAGAAGGCATCTTACGTTGAAACTCAATCGTCTTGCAAGATACACCAGGTTTCATCGGATAATATTTATTTAATAATACTAATCGTTTCAAAACCTTTTCCCATCGCGATACATCGCCGCGGGGACGCGACAATTCTAAATACATATTCATTCTCAAAAAATCGGGCGGACTATATTTAATACCTTGGATAGTAATAGCATCTTTTGATATCGTCTCAAAAATGTTTTTATGTAACTGTGTAATATCCGCAATGGGAATGAAATTCACAAATACTTTGAATGTACCTTTATGGACCCCAGCCTTTGCTTCAACATCAGTATATCCTGCTTTATAATATATGTTAGATAATTCAATAGCATGCTTCAAAGCATTTGGACTATAGAAATCATAATCTGGGATTTCAAGTTCTCTATCATAGAACTGTGCTTCTTTTGGTAAAATATTATTAATAGCAGTTCCACCATAACAAATGAGTTTTTTCTTCTTCAAAAAACTCTCCAATACTTTGAGAATGTTAGTAATATCCTCGTTGTTTGCTAATTTCCGTTTAGACACCTTTTCTGTAATATCTACTGCTTGACGCAATATTGTAAGTTCACATTCCTCAAAAGTCATATCATTAGTACATAATTCATTATTGTATTTGTTTTGAACTTTGGTAAGGTCTTTTTTATTGGAAATATTATATGTATATGTTTTGGTAGGTTCATCATTAGCAGAATCCATTATAAATATATATATTACTACTTATATATTTATTCTTGAAGGCGTTTGATAAACGGTATTGCTATATTGAATGGAATGATTGCGGATTTAAATTCCTTGAAGAATTTCTCACATTCGTTGAGATGATAATCGCGGTTATAATAACGATAAAATAACATTTGGATGCCGTGGTCTTGAATAGATTTAATTAATGAAATATGATTCACAAAATCGTTTGTAAATAAACCACCAACCTTACCGTTATTATTATAATATTCGGGAACTGCTAATGATATTTTACGAAGAGAAACATAGTCGTTTGAATCAATCTGAACGTCTTTTTCTTCTAAATCCATAATACTATACTTGGATAATAACGAACCTGCTTCTAGATTCACTTGTTTTGATAAATCATAACATATTTCCATTGGATCACATTGTATTTTGCTTTGATAATTATGATGAATTGAATTGTCGAAAATCAATACAATTTTATCCATTATATCTTTGAGAGTGGTTTTGTCTGTTATTTTCTCGTCATATAATTTTGAACTCAACGCATAATCTACTGATTTTGAAACAGCTGTTAATGCTTCTGGTAATTCTTCGTCATTACATTTTAAACGAATATGGATAAATAGTGGGTCTTTTGAATTTGGTGATGGATGTGTGAATCCGAATGTAGAAGCGGTCATCAAGATGTCATCCAATAACACTTTATTCTCGGTGTCGTAGGTTTTATATGTATTATCTGTGGTATATGTCACATATGGAAGACCATTTATCATTAATACTTCGAAATCTAGACCACGGCATCCGCGACTCAATACATATTTAACCATATCTTTACTGACATATTTACCACTAATTGCGCTATTATAACTGGACTTTACAATATATTCTTTTAAAGGTAAAAACGTTTCTCCGTTATAATGTGTAATCCCTGAACTTTCGGAAGAATATGAGACGGAACGGACTTCGCTATTTTTTGTATCAAATAACCCTTCCTTTACAGAAATATAATTACAATATAAGCTTGATAATGATAAATATAATATGAATACTATAATCAATAATAACAACACATTAATAAAAGGCATAGTCTATATTTATTATATAAAGATATAATATATTTTCTATATAATAAAATGGCAGGTGGATTACTAAATTTAAAATCGCAAGGACAAGATAATGTGATACTAAACGGGAATCCAAGTAAAACATTCTTTAAAGTTGCTTACAGTAAATATACGAATTTTGGTATGCAAAAATTTCGCATTGATTACGATGGATTACGAGAACTTCGTCCAAGCGAGGAATCTAAATTCACATTCAAGTTTCCCAGATATGCGGAATTATTGATGGATACATATTTGGTAGTGACATTGCCTAATATATGGAGTCCCATACATCATCCAATTCCAAAAACATCACAAACAGAAGGTACAGCTAAACATACAAATGGACGTTGGGCGCCGTATGATTTCAGATGGATTGAAAATATCGGTACACATATGATTAAAGAAGTTGTGTTAACATCTGGCTCAACCACAATACAGCGATATACAGGTGAATATTTAGCTGCCATGGTAGAAAGGGATTTCACAAGCGAAAAGAAGAATTTATTCCATCGAATGACTGGCAATATACCAGAAATCAACGATCCAGCAAATGTGAATGGACGACATAATACTTACCCGTCTGCGTTTTATACACCATCGGCAACAGGTTCTGAACCCAGTATACGAGGAAGGAATTTATATATTCCGATTAATACGTGGTTCACAATGGATAATCGCACACCATTTCCATTGATATCATTACAATATAATCAATTAGAAATTACGGTGACCTTACGTCCGATCCAAGATTTATTCCAAGTTCGTGATGTATATGATAATGTATATAACCGTCCATATGTTAGACCTGATTTCAATGAAGATCGATTTCATATGTATCGGTTTCTACAAACCCCACCTAACATATTTTTAGATTCTCAATATTATGGAAATCAAGTAAATACGTGGAATGCAGACGTCCATTTAATATCAACCTATTGTTTTCTTTCTACTGATGAGGCACGTAAATTTGCGATGGAAGACCAAATATATTTATTTAAAAGTGTTTACGAACATAGATTTGAAAATGTAACTGGATCTAAAAAGATTAAGTTGATGAGTAATGGAATGGTATCATCGTGGATGTGGTATTTACAACGAAATGATGTAAATTTGCGTAATGAATGGTCGAATTATACTAACTGGCCGTATAGAACACAACCAGAAGATATAGAATTATCACCTCGGAATGTAAGCACATATCTATCGGGTCTAGGATTTTCTCAAGACACTATACCCAATAATTACGGACCGTTTATTGACCCTCATGATGGACGCAATACAGGTATCTATATCACAGGTGATTTCAAACCTATTAATCGCAAGGAAATTCTGGAAACGATGGGTATTGTATTAGACGGGGATTATCGCGAAAATATTCTTACACGAGGCGTTTTTGATTATATTGAAAAGTATACGCGCACAAATGGTTCAGCAAACAACGGTATATATTGTTATAATTTCTGTTTGAAAACGGATCCAAAGGATTACCAGCCATCGGGAGCAATGAATATGAGTAATTTTAAAAATATTGAATTAGAATTAACTACACACGTTCCGGAAGTTGATTTAGTCAATTCACGTTTTGATGTAATTTGTAATGAAGACGGTGAACCTATTGGTGTAAGACAAGGTTCATATCAGTTATATGATTATAATTATAATTTAGTGTTGTTTGAAGAACGCTATAATATACTTTCGTTTATTGGCGGAAATTGCGGCTTAATGTATGCTCGTTAAAATAATGATTTTTAATCTATTATTATATCATAATATAGTAATATATACCTATGGAAAATAATACAAAATGGAAACACCCACCTATGAAAGAAGGGTTGAAAATGGATAATAGCAAATATAAACTAAAAAAAATAAAAATGAAGAAGGATATGAATTTTTCAAATATAGAAATATTTATTGATATATTAGATGATAATGAGCCTATTGAAAAGATAGAAACAAAAGAAGGTTTTGTACCCACACCTATTATTCCTGGCGTAGGTCTCGATGAAAAAGAAGATTATGACGGCAATGATGATATTGATAAAAAAAAGAAAAAAAGGAAAGGCGGGACAATGTTTGATTACTTGCGATATATTTCCTATATATTTACATACCTTTACATATTATTACGATTTGCAATATACAGTATATCTGAGTTCATTTATGATATATTTTCAAATGATATTAGTGAAGACAAAAAAACACATTCCGAGAGGTATTATAATAAAGCATTTGATATATTAGAAAAGGAGTTCAATAACAAAACGAAAAAACGTGCTGTTGATACTGAATTAGATGACACAGACAAAGGGAACGATATTAAAGTTATATCTAATAATTTAATGTGGATATTATCAATTGCACTAGGTAGTTCAATGTCATATACATTTTATTATTATATGTTTTATAATGAAAGAATAGATAATACAGAAACCATAATATTAGATGGAGGTGTCAATACTCAATATAATCAATCCGAATATCATGGTAATAGGGTAAACTTCTTACCCAAGGGTGCTTCTGTCAATAAATTAGCAAAGGATTTACTATGCGAATACACATTTCCGGAAGATAGTGAATCTCAATTTAGTAACTTATGGGATCTAATACCAAGTTTTTTCTATAAGGTTCTGAAACCGATTGTTGGAATAGTAGAATTATTTCACAATTTATTGTTTGTATATATACCTAATGTGGTGAATGGGGAACACGGATTCTTGGGAAAAGATGTTATTCCGTTTATTCCAAATATTGGTAATTTATTGAAAAATATGGGATTATCGACGAATGGAACGAAATTTATGTTAATTACAGTAATGTTGACAACGTTTATATATTACAGCGGTAGTGATTTTTTCAAATATATTGTTGGAACTCTTTCAGGAAAACCCGAGGCCAACTTTTTTACCCTTTTCATATATTTATTAATCTTCATAGTATCCTTTGGATTGATTTATGATAGTTTCAAAGATTTATCAAAAACAACAGGACTAACCGATTTGAAAGAAGGCCTTGTAGGAAAAAATGTTATGGGTTCAGTTAGTGAAAAGGTTTCTAATATTGCTAGTTCAGCCAAGGACAAAACTACAAAAGTTATTGAATCATTGAAAACTAAAAAAATGACGGGTGGTTCTAACGAAGATACGAATGAAGGTGGATTGATAGAAAAATGTCAAGACTTTGATGATAATCAGAGTGTTTTCATAAAATCATTATTTGGTCTAGAAAATATACCATATGTTGGACCTTTTGCATATCCGGTGATGCTTATACTCAATATATTAATATTCTTTACTATTTTGTTTACATTATTTGGTTTTGGACCAGTTGCAATATTTTTGTATATTATTGGTATATTCGGTTATTCCCTTATAAATAGTGATTCGGCGATGAAAGACAATATTAATATTATGACGCAACTTACACCAGATGATGAAATTAATCCTGACATACGAATTGATCCAGCGTGGTTTAATAAACAACAATCAACACTTGACGATATGAGTGATGTGAATAACTACTTGAATAAAATTAATAGTTTTCAATATAAACTGTTTAATAGTATTATTACGCAAAATAGTATTGTTATTTTCATTGTCATATCCTTGTTTTATTCAATACAAGACATATATAAAAATACCAAAAATACGAATGTGAGAACAATATTGACAATATTAACGGGTTCAATAGCAGCATTGACAAGTATATATGCATATATTATGTCAGATAGTAAAATTATGGTCGATACGGGTGATGTATTGAAAATGTTGGATATATCTGAGAATGATAAACGTTTTCAAAGCTTGACCGAAATATTATTGAAGACCACATCTTATACATCAGATGACATCGAAAATTTATATAAAGACTTTGAAAAAATATACAATAACAAAAATGAGAATAATCAAACAATGCAAGGTGGAAATATTCTTGATAATCCATTAATAAAAAATATTACATCAGCAACAAAAATGGGATTAGAAAAAATATCTAGCACATTAATGGGAAATAATATTACACAAGATAAATTTAAACTCGCAATTTATTACAGTATTATTAATAATAAGTTTGGTAAATATAAACCATTATCTAAATTGGGGAATGAATTTTATGACTTTGGGAAAAACGTTCACGCTAAACAAACAAAATACAATATATAATAAATAATAATAGTTATAATGTATTTAAAAACTATGAGATAATATGTTTATATGAAGAAAAAATATTATCCTTTTGTCAGTGTATGTACACCAACATTTAACCGACGTCCATTCATTGAAAATATCATTCAGTGTTACAAAAATCAGACGTATCCCAAAAGTAGAATGGAATGGATTGTTGTAGATGATGGAACGGATAAGGTCCAAGATGCATTTATGAAACACAAGATTCCTAATTTTAAATATTTCGCAGTCGAGAAAATGAATTTGGGAGGGAAACGCAACTTTATGCATACAAAAACAAAAGGTTCTATTATTGTCTATATGGATGATGATGACTATTATCCTCCTGATCGCGTAGAACACGCAGTAGAACGATTACAAGAAAATCCAAATGCGTTATGTGCTGGTTCTAGTGAATTGTATGTATACTTTAAGACGCTGAAAAAAATGGTCCAATTTGGACCATATGGGCCGAACCATTCTACCGCAGGCACATTCGCTTTTCGTAAAACATTATTAGACAAGACGCAGTATGATGATCACGCTGCTCTTGCCGAAGAACGAGCATTTTTACAAGATTATACAATTCCTTTCGTTCAATTAGATCCGTTGAAGACGATTTTGGTTTTTTCACACGAACACAATACATTTGATAAGCGCGAGTTACTGAAACAACCGGAATCGCACGTCATGAAAACGAGTAATAAAACGGTGGATATGTTTATCACGAAAGACTTTGAATCACCAATCAAAAAATTCTTTATGGAAGATATTGACGGATTATTGGATAAATATGAATATGGACTTCCAAAGAACAAACCCGAGGTTATCAAACAAACACAAGAAATTAAAGAAAAACGACAGAAAATGCAAGAAGAGATTACACAAAAGGAATTAAACGCACCTACCGGTATTATTGTTGATGGGGAAAATGGAGAAAAGAAAAACCTTACAAAACAAGAAGTTGTTAATCTATTGACGAATTTACAAAAGAATGTTAACGAGTTAACACAAAGGCTGAAAGAACATACACCCATCAATACTACAAATAGTGAAGGTAAACAAGTACCATTAACATCTTCTCAGATTGTAAGTCTAATTACATCATTACAAACGCAAGTATCTACATTAACAAAAGAAAAGGATGAATTACAGAAAGCAAATAACGAAGTTTCAACTACCACAAACAACGCAAATGAGAAACAAATATCCGAACTTAAACAACAACTCCAAGATAAGGAATCGCAGAATAATCAACTATTACAAGATATTGAAGTATTGAAAGATACAAGCCATTACGACGACCAAATATCCGAACTTAAACAACAACTCCAAGATAAGGAATCGCAGAAT
>Ga0181600_10001682_pt1 | contig 17226 bp, 11 predicted proteins | sample 041ome_2_FD_132982 | JGI IMG/M metagenome (GOLD analysis project Ga0181600, IMG submission 132982) | Coastal salt marsh microbial communities from the Groves Creek Marsh, Skidaway Island, Georgia - 041406US metaG (megahit assembly) | ecosystem: Environmental > Aquatic > Marine > Intertidal zone... | reverse complement strand
GTAAACAGTGTGGTTTGAAGAAGAACGCGACGTGCGCTCCCCACCCATCGCGCGGCACTGCGCGTCGCCGCACCGCGCACCCGTCGGAAGACGACGAACGAGACCCGGTTCCGGGAGCGAAACCCTTTACTTCGGGCGCATCCGCGCGCGTCTTTGCGCCTCCGTCGACGAGTGCGCGTGAGGCGTGCGGAAGATCGTCCATGTCGACGACCGCGATGACCACGGTGCCGACGCGCGTTTCCAGCGCGCGCCGCCGGTCGGTGCGCGACGCGCGCGCGTCGTCGTCGAAAAGAACGACGATGCGACCGCCGCGGGCGATCGCGCCGCCCGAACGCGAACCGGTGCGAACGTCGGACGTTGAACTCTTTGAAGACTCCAAGCGTTTGCAAACGCAAGCGACGTCGGTGGGCGTCGACACGACGTGCATTCGATCGCTGGATTGGGACCGCGATCGGTTCGACATCGAGTTTGGGTTGGAAAAAGGCACGACGTATAACTCGTACATCATTCGGGGAGAACCCGGGACGGTGGCGTTGATTGATTCGAGTCACGAAAAGTTTAAAGAGTTGTACCTAAAGACGCTGACTCGCGAGGTGGACCCGACGGAGATCAAATACTTGATTTGTTCGCACACCGAACCCGACCACTCTGGGTTGATTGGGGAGGTTTTGAAGATTGCCCCGAACGCAACGGTGCTCGGGAGCAAGGTGTGCTTGGCGTTTTTGGAGAATTTGATTCACGAACCGTTTAAGAGCCGAGTGGTCAAGGGTGGAGACGTCGTCGATTTAGGCGGAGGACACGAGTTGAAGTTTATCATGGCGCCGAATTTGCACTGGCCGGACACGATGTTTACCTACGATCCAAAATCGCAGTTGATGTACACGTGCGATGCGTTCGGGTCGCACTACTGCAGCGAGGATCCGTTTGACGGTGATCTCAACGCGTTGTTGCCGCACTATTCATTTTATTACGAGTGCCTCATGAAGCCTAACGCGCGTTCCGTTTTGACGGCGTTGCGCAAGTGCGAATCCGAAGGCGCAGATTTTGTGGGCATCTGCAACGGCCACGGTCCGCTTTTGCGGTACAACGTCGACGAGTTGGTCGGCGGATACAAAAAGTGGAGCGAAAAGGCGTTGGCCAAGGCCAAGGCGAACGTCGTCGTCTTTTACACGGCGGAGTACGGTTTCAGCGATCGTCTCTCTCAATCCGTCGCTCGCGGTTTGACAAAGACGGACACCGAGGTGGTGATGATGGATCTTCTCTCCGCGGACGCTCAAGAGCTCATCGAGGCGACCAAGCACGCTGCGGGCATCGTGCTCCTTTCGCCCCCATCCGCGGGCGCGGCGAACGATCAGCTCGCAAACATCATCGGCGCCGTCGACGCCAAACAAAGCTTCTTCATCGCCGAATCTTACGGCGGCGAGGATGAACCGGTGGATTTACTCGCTCGTAAAATCGCTGAGCTCGGCGTGACCGAGGCGTTCGCGCCGCTCAAGGTGACGTCCGAACCGTCCGAGGGCACGTATCAATTGTTTGAAGAAGCCGGAACGGATTTGGGTCAGTTGCTCACAAAGAAGAAGACGCTCGCCGACATGAAGAGCGCCATGTCCCCCGAGGTGGCCAAGGCGCTCGGTCGCGTCTCCGGTGGTCTCTATGTCGTCACCGCGGCGCAGGGGACCGCGCGTTCAGCCATGATTGCCTCGTGGGTGGCGCAGGCGTCCTTTGAACCGCTCGGCTTTTCCGTCGCCGTCGCAAAGGATCGCGCCATTGAATCCCTCATGCAAGTCAACGACACCTTTGTGCTCAACTGTCTGCCCGAAAACGGATTTGAATCCATCATGAAGCACTTCTTGACTCGTTTCCCCCCGGGCGCTGACCGCTTCGAAGGCATTGAGTGGGCCCCGGCGAGCTGCGGGGCGCCAATTTTAGGCGACGCCGTCGCCTACATGGAGTGCCGCGTAAAGTCTCGCATGGAAGCGAACGATCACTGGATCGTCTACAGCGAAGTCACGAACGGTAAGGTGTTCAACCAAGACGCCAAGACGGCGACGCATCACCGCAAAGTGGCTTCGTATTACTAGACCGAATTCGACGGTTTCCTCCCCGTTTTCGTCGTTTGTTTCCTCGCTCAACGTCCGACGCGCTCGCGATTCATTTTTTACCAAAGACGCTCGCTTCTCGTGTTAAGTTGAAGCCGTGTATTGTTACATTTACAATCTAAGAAAGAACCAAAAAAAACAAGAACGCAGTCGCTTCGCTTCGCCGCGCGAATGGCACCGCCTCCCGCACGCGTCAAAACATCAACGCCGTCCGCTCGCCCATCCGCTCACAAGTTGATGCTCCCGCCCACGAACCGCCCCACGTCCCTCTCGAACGCGTTCAAAGCCGTCCTCTCATCCCCGCTACCCCTCGCATCCGACGCCGCGTTCTTCACCGCCCCCGCCACGACCGTTCTCTTCGCCCCGCTCACCACGGGGCTCGGAATCGGCGGCTCCGTCGTCACCGTCGGCATCATCGAAGCCGCGCCCAGCGCGAGCGCGAGCACCGCCTTGGTCGCGGCGTCTCGCTCGCGATTCTCCCGTCGTCTCGCCCGCCGTCCTCTCGCGTCCGCGTCCGCGCCGCCGTCATCGACCGACGGGTCTACGGACGATCGCTCCGTCTCCCCGCGGCGGAGTTTCGACACCAAATCGTCCGCGGCGTCCCCGCTCGACGCCGTCGTCACTTTTCGTGTCGAATGCTGACGTGTCTCGAGCAGCAATCGTTCACATCCTCTTCGTCGTCCGCGGGGTGTCGCGTCGGCGGCGCGAACGACGACGCGCGGTGCGGCGACGACGGTAGATATCACTCGCATCTCGTCCGTCGACCCGTCGTCGTCACGGTCGTCGTCGTCGACGTGTGACGATGATCATCATCCATCCAGGGGCACCCTTTCGGGGTCCGTCGTGTCGACCGACCCGATCTGGATGGATGGAAGGAAAGGGGTCGGGGGGTCTTTTATTTTGAGTCGTGACTCGTCGATCGATCGATGTATGTGAATCGGGACGGACGGACATTGCATTGCATCCACGCGGGTGTGCTTTTTTCCATTGAAAATTGCGCTTCTAGTGTACTCCGAGGCGGCGAAAAAGCGGCGACGGGCGGTTTCAGCCCTCGCGCGAGGTCGCTCGCTCGATTATGTTTCCATCTGAACCGGGAAAAGAACGTCGTTCGTAAGTACGTACGTACGTACGTACGTACGTTGCCTAGAGTGAGCGAGACGGCGCGTCGGTCGACGCGTCGGTCGGTTTGGACGACGACGACGACGACGACGCTTCGTCGATCGAACGCGGGTGGTGGTTCGTTTACTAGCTCACGGTTCGACCGTAAGCGACGGCGCTGATGTAGAGGTTCTTGGCCCATTTTTCCTTGACGTGCGTGGACGGAAAGGCGGAGGTTCTGAGAGTCTCTTGCGTCTCGTCGCCGGGACGGCGTCTCGGAATGGAGAGGACGAACGCCGCCTGATCCATGGTGGCTGCGCAGCAGGTGATGCGGAAACCGCAGTCCCAACGGCGATGAATGCCTTCGCTCGGGTACATGAAGTCGAGTTCGACGCACTGATCGACGAATCCAGCGTTGCGAGACATGACGACGGCCCAGCGAGTGCCGCACGTAGCCATGGACGTGACAAAGAAACCTTCCTTCCACTTCTTGTTGATCCACTTGAACGGGAACGAATCGCTCACCTTGTACGACTGCTGGGTGTACGTCGAGCCCTTGGACATGACCACCATGGAGTGTCCGGTGGACGTCCCCGCGAGGGCTGTGACGTAAAAGCCGTCATCCCACTGCTCAAGGATCCACTCCTTTGGCAAGAAGAGATTAGACAAGTTCCAGATTTGCTGACTGTAACCAGTACCCGCGTCCATGATGAGCGCCCAAAGTTCGCTAGAACACGAAACGGAGGAGATGAAGAGACCGTCATCGTTACCCTTGTCGACGTGCTGTTCGATTCGCGAGTTGGCGACGTTGTAGTGGTAACGTTGCTTCATCGGACGATGCGCATTGTAAATCGTAATCCACTGTTGCGCGGGCAAGCCGACGCGCACCTTCTTCTTGATGCGCTCATCGTCAGCCAAATCAAACTGCATGTCAGATATCTTACGCTTCATACCAACCTTCCTCGCTCCGTCGGTCAAGATTGGTCGACGACCCATCGCGCCGCAAAGCGGTTCAAAGAGATTGGCCATGGCGCCGTACTTGGGCTCTTCGTCAAACTTGAGGTTGATGACGGCTTCCATAAACTGTCTGAACGCGCTCGGAGTGTATCTACACAGCGATTCCGGGCTCGTCGCCATCTTCTTCTTACACACCAAGAAACCCTTGTTATCGCCCTGGTAACCCTGCCACGGAAGTCGTCCCTTGAGAAGGAACAAGAGCGTGTACGCCAGCGACTCCAAGTCGTCTCGTCTCGAAGCCGTGCGCCCGAGATGGGCGTGTACAGATGCGTAGCGCACCGTTCCCCGGAAAACATCCGGTTTTTGATCATATTCTACATGTTGCGATACGATGTTGTCCTTCCATCTCGTCGCTAAACCTAAATCAACCAAATAAAGCTTCTTCTCCGTCGGCGTTCCGGGAGGTCCGAGTAAAAAGTTTTCGGGTTTGATATCCCCGTGCACGAACCCCTTGCTGTGAAAGTTTTCCAAAATCGCCAGCGACTCTACGGCGATGCACGCAACCATCTCTTGCGACATGATTTGTCCGTTCGCGTTCCACTTATCCCACAGCGACGGGCCCAAGAGATCCATAACCATGACGTAATAATCGCCTTGACTTCCCTTGAAGTGCACCTTGGGCACCCCGAGAATACCGCCGAGCGAGTTGTACACGCTCCACTCGTACGGCGGTCCGTAATCGCACCCTTTGCTCGATCTGTGTTCAAACTTCAACGCCACCGTGTTCGCATGTGCCCCCTTCGCTTCGGTATCCGGGCTCGGCTTCGTCCTACGCCCGACGTACACCTGTCCGAAACCACCCTTGCCGAGCTTTCGCTCGACAAAGTACACGGGAGATCCTCCCACTTGCGTCTACGAGTTTGGTAGAAAACCATACGCGAACGCGCGCGTCGAAACCATCGTCAGTCAATCCGTCGATGAATCACGATCACCGCTGCTCAAACCAACGAACGAACCCGCACGATTGGAGGAACGAAATAAGAAAAAAACAAACGCGTTCGCGTCCCGGTACTCGCGTTCGCGTCCCGGTACTCGCGTCTCGTCTCATCGCGGGCGCACCTTTTCCGGAACCGGCGCCGTCGTCGGGTCCACGTCCCCATCTGGAAGATCTCCAACCTCAAGGCTTCGCTCTTCGTCCGGATCCGCGCTCGGGAGTTGATCGTCGTCCAGCATGCTCGTCGTCACGCGTTTGAAATCACGCCTTCAAGCCGTTCCGATTCCGACTCCGATTCCGCTGCGCGCGCGTCTTCGTCTCGCGTACGTCTCGCGGGTTCGGTCGTTCGTGAGACGCGCGCGAACGAGTTCGGTGCTCTCCGACGTTCGTTTCGTCCGTCCGTTCGTTCGTTCGGCCGTCGGTCCGTCGTCGCGTCGTCGCGTGCGGGCGACAAGACGCGTTTTTCTCTTCAGGTCAAACGCGCGCGTGCCCTCTTTAGCGTTAGGGTTTACGAAAATGTACACATTTGTCGTATTGTGGTACATTTTAAACCATCCGAGATATTTATACATCCATACTGTACCACACGCGTCGCGCGCGGTTGACTCGGACGCGACAGTTACCACCGCGTCCATGTCGACGTCGACGCGACCGGCGACGGGGACGCGCGGCGCGTCTCGCCGTGGATACTCGCGCGTGGACGATCGTCGGTTCGTCGGTGCGAATCACCCGCGGCGTCGGTGGCGTCGTCAACAACAGCAACGACGGATGTCTGGGAACGGTTGGTTGGATAAACTCTTGGACGCGGTGACGCCGAAGGATGCGACGGGACGCGGGGAAGACTCCGATGCGGAAGACTACGAGACGTGGTACGCGAACGCCGACGGTGGGACGCGGGCGGTGTGCGCGTGTGTGCGAGGGACGGTGCTGGATGGACGCGTCGTTCGGGCGGCGTACGACGCCGAGAAGGATGGGTACGCGGCTCGGGCGTTTCACGCAGCCGTAGACGGGGCGGGGCCGTGCGTCGTGGTCGGGCGCACGAAAGCCGGGTCGAGATTCGCCGGGTTTAACCCGCTCGGGTTTTATGGCGTGGAGGATTACCGGAGCTGCGCGTCGGCGTTTTTAGCCAAGTGGGAGTCGGAGAAGGCGTACGCGCGAGGCGAGCCGCCAAAGTTTGTCGCCAATGCGCTTCCGGGCGGGAACTCGGCTATATTTGACTATGGTTCTCAGGGACCGTGTTTCGGCGTGGATGGGTTGAGAATCCCGCTTGGTATGGCGCCGTTGAATGGATCGAGCTACGCCGGCGTCGGTGGGTCGTACGATTTAGGCGAGACCAACGCAAGCGGCTCGCGTTCGGCGCGATCGCGCCTGGGAACCCATTACGAAGGCTTTAGCGATGGAACAAGCACACTCTTCGCGCCTTCCGAGGGGATGGATGCCGAGTTGGTTGAGTTGAAGGTGTTTTGTGCGCCGTCGCTTCGTCGCGAGGACGATGGGCTCTATGTCAGTTAGTTGGTTGGTTTCTTTGGACCGCGACGACGACGTTTCAAACTTAATCATGCTGTAGATTACTATAGATATTAAACCAAGCGTGCAAACTCTTATTCGCTCGTCTCCACCGCCGCGGTGCTCGGCTTCTCAGAGAAATTGCGACGCGAGCGCGTCGAGCGACGCTCGATCGATGACTGAGCCGCCGCACACGACGGCGACGACGGGTCGCCCATCGTCTGGTAAGTCAGCGAGCGCACCGAGCTCGGGCGAATACAGTGCCGAAAGTGCAGCCCCACAAGCGGGTTCGACGAGAATTCTGTGGTCATCTGCGAAGCGCACGCACGCCGAGACTGCTTGGACGTCTTCGCACGCGACGCTACGCACGCACTTTGGACCGAGAGCCATACACCTTTCAAACACGACGGGCGACGGCGACGCCGCACCGAGAGACTTGGCGACGCTCGTGATCCCAGGTAACGTCACGAGTTCACCCGCTTTTATGGAGGCGTGAAGCGACTCAGCGCCGACGGTCTCCATCGCCACGACGACGACGTCGTCTCTCCAACCGTTTCGCTCAACGCCCTTGATGCATCCCGCCAATAATCCACCACCGCCGACGCAGGTGACGAGCGCAGCCGGAGACGTCGCGCCGTACCTCTTCAAATCTTCCGCAATCTCGTCGACGAGCGAGGAGTGACCGTCCCAAGTGTCCTCGCCTTCAAACGGGTGTATCAACGCTCCGCCGCTTTCCTGTGCGCGCGCCACCGCTGCCGCGTTCGCCTCGCTCCACTGGCTCCCAGCGACGACAACATCCGCGCCGTAAGACCTCAACAAGTCTCTGATTCTCTCCGGCGTCGTCTCTGGGACGTACACGACGACTTGAACCCCCAACGCTTGCCCCGCGTACGCCACGGCTAAGCCCGCGTTCCCGCCGCTCGAGCTCACGAGCAAGTCCACGCCGTCGCGCTCAACCGCGAGCGCGCACGCCCGACCGATCCCGCGAAGTTTAAACGAACCGCTCGGCTGCGAAGACTCGAGTTTGAGGTAGACGTCGCGTCCGACGACGCGAGAGAGGGCGTTAGACTTTATGAGCGGAGTGCGCACGTGGAGTTCAGACACGGCGACGCGCTCCATGTTCGGTTCCGTCGTCGGCGACGCGGTGGACGCGCGTCTGAGCGTTGATCTGCGTCGACGAGTCGCGTCGACGGGCGATGGGGCGACAACGCGGCGTGGGAGGGTGACGCAGCGCGACATCTTGTGAGGGCGAGGTGTCTGTCGGTCACTCAGTCAGTCGGTTGATGGACAGACTGCGCTGCAGGATTGCCGCCTCTGATAAAATTACAAAAAGAATGATACAATTCATCTAGTCTCGACGGCTTGCGCCGCCGCTTGATTGGCCCGTCGTCGTTTTTTCGTCTGCGAAAACGCGACGCCGTGTTCCTCCAAACACTTTATGAAATCCGCCCGACTCGACCGCACCCCGACCTCTCTCGCCCGCTCCAGCGCGTCGTCCACATCCAACGACCGCATGAGTAGCACTCGCTCGTACGTCTCCTCGCACGATTTCATCCAATCGACGATGGATTTCGATTTCGCCTTTGCGTCTCTCGTCTTCTTGTCGCCGTCTGTCGTAGTCGCCAATCGTTTGTCGTCAACCGCCTCCTCCCTCCCAAGACTCCTCGTCGCGCAGCCCGCATTCCCATCCATCGTTCTCACTCCAGCCCCCGTCGTCACCATCGCCACCTTATCGAGTCCAAGTCTCGCGCTCAGCGGCGGCGGCACGTCCGAATCCGACGCGTCTTCGGCGTCTCGTCCGTGCGACTTCTCTCGCCGTGCGCGCGGCGCGCCGTTCAACGTCTCCGCAAACCTCGTGATTCGACCGGTCGCGTCCCTACACGACGAATGAGATGTATACGAGTGGTTAGTCTTCGTTCGTTCGTTCGTTCGTTCGCTCGTCGGCGTCGTCGCATACAAAAATCGAATCAATCATCTGCCAACGAACACGTACGTCTCGAAACCCGCCGCGCGAAGCACCGCATCGAGCGCTTTCCTTCGACGCGCATCGTCGACCGAAACCTCTGAAGACACCCGAGCGTTTCCATCGTCTTCGTCGTCGACGACGATTCCGTACGCATCGACGAGCGCGTCGAGCGTCGCGTTCGTCGTCGGCATCGTTACCGCGAAACGAACGAACGCGCGTCTCGATGTGACCACCGCGACGCCACTCTCCCGCGCGTCGCGTCGTCGACCGAAAGTCTCAAAGACGCCGGAAAATTGAAACGAAAATCATGCGCGTCGTCGCCGTCGTCTCGCGACCCGTCGGGGCGTCGCTCGCGACGTCGTCGTCGGCGAAGGGTGTTTCGTCGGTCCAACGTGGACCAGGCTCTAACTGCGTCGTCGCGACGCATCGTCGCGCGCATCGTCGCGCGACGGCGATCGCGGGCTCGAACGACGCGGTGCGGTCTCGTCGTACGACGCGCCATCGCGCGCTGCGCACCGGACGCGAGGAGACGGCGGCGGAGGACGCGGCGAGGGCGCGAGAGGCGCTTCGCGTGCGACCTGAAGAGGAAAACGACGCAGACGACTCGCCGACCGGGTCGTGGCGGGTCGTCTCCAAGACGACGGTCGCGGATGGTGTCACCGCGGTCGGGTTTAAGACTCGCGGAAGGCAGACGTTCGAGGTGGAGTACGGGGCGAAGAAGGGGACGACGGAGAACTCGTACGTGACGCGCGGTCGAGGCGCGACGTGCGTCTTCGACGCCCCGGATGGGAGGTATTCGAAGAGATTCGCGGTGGAGATGGAATCCGTGCCGGGGGCGCGGGATGCTGAGTTTTTTGCCATGTTGCACGTGAGCCCGAGGCGGTTGGATTCTTTGGCGGCGTATCTGGCGAATAGAACGAAAGGGGCAGAGTGCGTCGAGGTGTTGTGCTCCAATCCCGGGGCGCAGCTCATTCAGCAAGCACTCAAGCCGAATAATCCGTTGACAAACGAGGCGTTGATCAAGGCATGGAAAGATACGGACACTGGAAAGCTTCGAGCGCGTCTTCGCGTCGTTCGCAACGGCGAACGATTGGATTTGGGTGGGAAAACGTTGAGGTTTGCGACGGCGCCGACGCCGAGATGGCCGGATCTCGTCTTTGCGCGAGACGAGCAAACGGGCGCGTTGTTCAGTTCGAAGTTCTTCTCCGCGCACGTGGGTACTATGCATGAGCTCAGCGACGAAGGTGGGCTCGAAGCCTTTGGGGAGGATTGGAGATTTTTTTATGATTGTTTGCTCGCCCCGATGGCGCGTCAAGTCGGTCCGGTGCTTGCGAGGTTGGACGTCGGCAAAGATGATGCGGAAGCGGCGCCCGCGGCGCCGGTGCCTACCAAAGTCAATACTAAAAAGAAAAGCGGTGGGCTGGGTGGATTTGTCAAGGGTCTCTTTGGTGGTAAAAACGCGTCGGACGAGATTGAGACGCCGCCACCCGCCGTCTTTGAGGGTATCGCCACCGTCGTGTGTCCGACGCACGGCCCAATCATCAAATCTTCAGTGGCTGAGTTGTATCGCGAGTACATCGAGTGGAATGACAAGCAAATCTCCGCTGGTGACATGCTTTCTATCGCCATCATCTACGCGAGCGCGTACGGCAACACAGGCGCTATGGCGCAAGCCATCGCTCGTGGCGTCTCCAAGACTGGCGTCGCCGCGGAAATGTTCAACTGCGAGCTCGCCAGCCCGGATGAAGTCACTCAGCTGATGAAGCGCAGCGCAGGCTTTGCGCTCGGTGCACCGACTCTCGGAGGTACGCTCCCAACCCCTGTGCAGACTGCTCTGGGCGCAATCGTGAAGGACGCCGACTTGGACAAGCCTTGCGGCGCCTTCGGTTCCTTTGGATGGTCCGGTGAGGCTGTCGAGATGATTGACAAGCGTCTCAAGGATGCGGGCTTTAAGAATGCGTTCGACCCGCTCCGATGTAAGTTTCGTCCGACGGCTGAGACGTTGCAGCTCTGCGAAGAAAGCGGTACTGATCTCGCGCAAGCGGTTCGCAAGCTCGAGCGTCGCAAGCAAGTGTTGGAGAGAAAGGCTGTCGGCACCGCCGACCCCGGGGTGAGCGACACCGCCGCCGCCGTTGGTCGCATCGTTGGATCACTGTGCGCGGTGACGACGAAGAACGAAGATGTGCAGAGCGCCATGCTTGCCTCTTGGGTATCGCAGGCGAGCTTCAATCCGCCGGCGCTCACCGTCGCCGTCGCAAAGGAGCGCGCCGTCGAAAGCTTCCTCTTGACGGGAGGTAAGTTCAACCTCAACGTACTCAAGGGTGGCGGCGAAAAAGACGTCATGAAAGCGCTCCTCAAGCCCTTCGCACCGGGCGAGAACCGTTTCGGCGACCTCGACGTGACGATTTCCGAAACCAACGGTTGCGCCGTCGTCCAACAAGCGCTCGCGTGCATCGAATGCAAGGTGACCAAGCGCATGGAAGCCGGAGACCACTGGATCGTTCTCGCCGAGGTTGAACGCGGCGAACTCTTTGACGACAAGGGCCTTACCGCTATTCACCATCGCAAGAGCGGTACCAACTATTAAATCCTTCCGGCGGCGCGCCTATCGTCTCCCAACCATTCAACCAACCCTCGACGTCACGCGACGTCGACGCATTTGTAATCAACACACCCATCGATGCATCGTCTCTAGTCGTTCCATCGTCGCCTCGGCCGTCGGCACGGCGCGCCCGTCGCTCCTCGACGATCCCGTCTCGTCTGATTCCAGGTTCAATATTCGCATAACCCTAAATTTACCTTTCGACGTACCGTTCTTAAACTACGATTTTACCTTTCGACGAAGTCGTTGAAAGGGAACCTCTCGCGAAAACGAGGCCGCGGGCGAGGGGACCGACGGCTCGGAACGTTTCGTGTTACGCCGCAGAACCGGCCGACGCGGACGACCGCGAGTACGACCGCGACGCGGTCGGACGCGAAAAGGTACCCGCGATCGCGCGTTCGCGACGGAACCGACGGAACCGACGAACGACGGACGCACGGGCGAACGAAGGAACACGCGCGCGAGAGCGTCGCTGAGGGAACGTTGCCGAGACCGACGAAATGGGTTTCCGCGAGCTCCTTAAGGACTCCATCACGGAGGCGTTCACGTACAGAACGACGAAATTGGTCAAGACGAATGATAGATTCTTGGTCACACTGCACTTCATCTTCATGTCGCTCATCGCGACGTTCGCGTTGGTGTCGATCTTGCTGAGCCATAATTACATGCTGTTTGAGCTTCCGTCGATGTACGTGACGACGGCGCATAAAAAGTGGGGACAGATGCCGTTCACGGTGAACGTGAGCTTGAGTCAAGCTGTGGAAGAAGCGACGGGCGCTGCGCAGGAGTCGTATTGTAAAGATTCGGGTTACGTCGAGTGGCAAAGAGACGGGAAGGAGTACAAAGATGCGTTCATGGCTTCGACGAAGTGCGTGGCGCGGATGAGTCCGGCTGAGTACATTTGGACTTTTGACAGTGGGAACGGGTTTTCAGTCGGTACGTACGTGGAGATTGAATCGAAGACGACCACGTGCACGTCAAATGAGTGGACCGATTGTTCTGTGGCGGACGGTACGACATACTCGTACTTCATCGCCGCCGCCGACATGTTGAATTTTGGTATGGAAGTGCGGTACCAAACGCGCACGGGAGCGCTCAAATCTGCGGACAAAGTTGTCGTGAACGGACGAGAGTACGAGGTATCGTCTCGGAGCGAGGTTCCGCAGGTATCATTCCAAGACTTGCTGCAAGTGACGGGAATAAATTCGCTTGACGAAGAAAATCCAGCAATGATTGGGGATCGAGGATCCGTCACTGGATTGCCTTATCGTCTGTCTGGCCTTCGTATCAACATGAAAGTGACTTTTGCGAATACGTATTTCGATGCGCCGCTCAAAACGACGTCGACGGCAACCTTGACGGGTGAGCCAGTGCCGTCGAATCACTACAACTCGAAAACGACTGTGCAGTACCTGAGGCATGCTACTGCAAGCAACGCGGTCCATTACGAGATGGAAAAGGTGTTCTACACCTGGGCGATGACAACGATAAGTTTCGTGCCGAGCGGTCAGATTGGCACCTTTGATTTTTTCGCTCTAGCGCTGGCGGTGACGAACGCCTTTGTTTTGATAGGTATGGCGACGACGATTGTCGACTTTGTCGGTGTCATGTCGAGTGAGACTTTCCTCGACGATAAGTATGAAGATGATGGTGAACGTCTCGGTTTGGAGATGATGTTGGCCAACATAGAAAATGAATCGCACCCGGGTGTGCCGTTTGATCCGAACGATTTGCGCCTCACGGCGGCGACGGGCGAACTCGGCCAGAGCTACGAGAAAACCTTGGAGCAACTGTTGGAGGAGGTGCGCGAAATCCAAGAGCAGCTCAGTCTTCTTCCGGAAGATGAAGCCGACTTGCGCAAAATCACGACTGGGCACGCGGATGAGGAGGAATTCAGAAAGCTTCGTCTCGTGTACATACCGGATCCCCTCTCCACAGAGGCGAACGACAAAAAGTACGTGCCGCCAGAAATCTTACTCCACAACGGTCAACAAACGATCGGTCGGGGTATGGGTGGTGTGGAAAACAAGGGTGTGAGTCGCCAGCAGTTTTCCGTCGCCGTGGTCAAGGAGAGAATTCGTATGAAGTCTCTTCACGAGGGACCGGGCGTGTGGCGTCAGTCGACGGGCCGCTGGGAGCTGTTACCCGTGGGTAAATCGGCGGTACTCAGTGTCGGTGATCGACTTTGCTTTAGAATGCGCGAGGGTAAGATTGGGGGTCACGAAGGTGTCTTCGCTCTCGATTTCCAAGACGCCACGGTTGAGTTTGCCGTTTTCGGCATTCCCTGCGGCACGCGCCGATGATTGGGAAAAAGCGGCGCTTACCAAATGTAATAGCGTATGTAATCTATTTATGACGAAGATGAATCGAATGCCATTCGCGTTGGTTGTTAATGTCTTTTTTTGGGTTTACAACAAACATTAATCGGTAAAGTACAAATCATTCGAACAATCCTATTGAGATACAGTGGCTAAAAAAATTTCTCCTTCCCAGCGTTTCGCACCCGACGTTAATCGGCGCGACGCGTCTCTCTACGAGAGTTCGAACGCCCGGTTTAAGCTCGTCACGAGACAACGCTTAAACGCGAGACAGACAATACCAAGTCATCTTGAAGTTTCCGGAGGTAAAAGTGTGTTTGTGCGGTTCGTTTTCATTGTGCGCTCGCTTTGTAAACGACGCTTTTACTTTTTTTGCGAACAAAAAAAGTTTGATCACTGATCCTCCATTTCCATTCTTCTGCGTTCCTTCTTCGATAACTTGACTTGTCCGCCAGTGCGTTCGAACTCTTCCTTTTCGAGGCGAGCTTGCTTCTTGGCCTCCTACGTTTGGGAAAACACGGAAGCGCGCGCACTCGAGTCAGTCGATTGATCCCGATGGTACTGTTTACCCATATAAAATCAGCAAAGAAAAAACGCGCGCCAATCCGCCGAGAAAATCCGCGTCAGCACGCCCCGTCTTATCGGGAATCCGATCGCACCTTGGCCATGCGGCGTTCTTCCTTCTTCGCCTGCTTCTCGCGTTCGTGTTCCGCCATGATTTCAATGGCGGACTTTTCTCTAGACTTTGCATTCTTCTTTTTAGCCTCGGCTTCAGTCAAGATGCCGTGACCGAACGACTTGATCGTTCCATTCTGCGCCGTGACGAAAAAAAGCGTCCTCGTCAGCACACACGCGTCGATCACTCCTCGGCGTCGCCTCGTCGCGCGCGACGTCGCGCGTCGCCTCGAAACGCGCGAACTCGGATGAGAAAAATATTCTTCTCTTCGACACTCACCGCGATGTGCTGTTGCACTTCATACGCGTTCACCTGGAGAACAACGAGAACCGATTCCGTCAGTCATCGCTCAATCGCGTCGAGGATGCACCGCACCTGTTGACCCCGATTCATGAACTCGAACACAGCGAGTTGTTCAGCTTCGCTGAGACCGTGCTGCGCGAGATCGACGTTGACCGACATTTAGAAGACTTTTTCGAGAGTTTGTTTTGTTTGAAAGACCGGCGGGGGTTGGACTCCTCGGCGACCTGTGCGTTGTTTCACGTTTAGTAATGACGACACGCGATCGGGTCGTCCGCGCTGACGAGGACGACGAGACGAAAGGGTGCCGACCGCGTTCGCGTTCGGTGTTTCATCGCGAACGAGCACAAACAATATGAGAAAAACGCACGCATTATGACTCGTTCTAAACCGATATACCGTTTATGATACTTATGATGCACTGTTTACACATATACATACACGCCCCATTGAGATCTTTCATTCGGCACATGGCGAGTCATGACTCGTCGTCGTGTCCCACGCCGGGTGTCTTCGCACCGGCGGCAGAGCTCGGCGCGTCTTCTGGGGGATGGATGATGGGCGCGCCCGGTCGATGGGCGCGCGTTCGGCGACGATGCGCGGCGTTGACGGTGGCGTTCGCGCTCGCGTTCGGTGCGGTGCGCGCGATGTCGTACGCGCGCGGAACGACGACGACGGTGGACGTCGACGAGCACGGCGCATACGTCGGCGGTAGCTTCGTGGGTCGTCGTCATCATCATCTTAACGACCGAGCTGGATCGCGACCGCGACGACCCATCGTGGTGGACGCCGTCGACGCCGCGGAGCCGGACGGGAAGACTGGGATCGGTGATCGCGGAGGCGGCGTCGTCGAACGCGCGATGGCGGAGGATGGGTTATCGGCGCTGTTGAAGACGAAGAGCGGCGGGACGACGACGACGACGGTTTTCGTTTCGTACGTGTCGGAGGGCTTTCACGAGTTTGCGTCGAATTGGTTCGAGTCGTTGCGTGGCGCGGTGGAGAAAACGTCTTCGACGAGGTGGGGGGAGACGAGCGTGGTTATGTTGGCGTTGGATGAGGCGACGGAGAGGTATTGCGCTGAAAAATCGTTGCCGTGTTTCGGGAGCGTCGGGTTGCGGTACGCGGGCGGCGTCATGGCTACGGGCGGAGAGGCGCTTCACCGTCAGTCTTCGCAGAGAGAGGCGACGAGCACGCACGAGGCGGCCAAGGCGTTGAGGGAGATTAAGACGAATGAGATGAAGCTGTTGTTAGATTTGTTGAATAGAGGGTATGAGGTTATAGTGAGCGACGCGGACGTCGCGTGGCTGGAAGATCCGAGGGAGTGGGCGCGCGAGGCGCTCGCGGATGTCGACGTAGCGACGAGCACGGATTGTTTGAGCGCGGCGCAAGAGGACGAGGATACGTGCTGGCACGCTGACTTTAACACGGGGATATTGTATTTCAAGCCGACGGAGGTTGCGAAGGAATTTTTAAAGTCGTGGATCGGAGCGATGGAGACGGCGACGGATGGCACGGAGGATAGAGATCAGGAAATTTTCATCAACTTGTTGAGAGAAGGAGCACCTGTCGTCGAGACGAAGACTGGCGGATCGGTGACGACGACGCGCGACGCCGCTCGGGTCTCCACTCGAACGATGGCGCGCGGTGTACGATTAGGATTACTACCCATGCGATTGTTCGCGTCCGGGCACACGTACTTTGTCGAGCGCTTGCACGAAAAGGAAAAGACGCGTCGAGATCCGTTTTGCGTCCACGCCACCTTTCAGTTTTCGCAAGTGCGTGGGAAACGCCAGAGGTTTCGAGAGCACGGGTTGTGGCGGATCGAAGAGGATGAGTATTACACGAATGGCAACTTTATCGCCATGAGCGACGAGTTGCCAAACGCGTGGAACGCGACGGGCGTGCGCAACCATCTCATCGCCGCGGCGTGGTATCGAGCATCCGTGCGCAACCTTCTAGCCATCGGTCGCGTGCTTGGTCGCACAGTCATCTTGCCGAGAATCACGTGCATGTGCGATAGATATTGGAACGCTGTGCTTCCTTCGTGTAAGATTGGTCACGTTGATCCGCCGTTTGTAGGATGTCCGCAGGATCACATTTTCAACCTACCGGGCATGGAAAAAGGCAACGCTGATTTTCGCGAGTGGACGTTTCTGCACAATTCACGAACGCCAGATGCGATCAAGAAGAGCGTCGCGCGCGTGACGGTCGGTGCCCGAACCCGAGACGCCGATTATTCCCTACCGGCGTTTCCGAGCGACGAAGAGGCGCGATCGACGCTCGGCTCGGCAAAGGAGCGCGTGCTCGTCGTGGATGACGCCCTGATGTCCATCTGCGCCTTGAACGACGCATCGAGTTTCGATGCGGATATGCGCGTCGCGTTAAAGGCGGAATCCTGGTTTTGTGGTCCAGAGCGAGACGACGGCTCGAAGTGCGACATCGGTTTCGCCGCGCCGGCGCCTCTGGGCGAGTTGAAGGACCGGTGCGCTTCGCTGCGTTCGAACGCCGCTTCGCTCCGCGAGCGTCCACACGCATTATTACGCACGTTTTACGCCGACAGCGTTTACGGATTTACCGATAAACACGCGCGTCTGACGTTTCCAGACGCCGAACCGTCGATTATTCGCGTCGACGATTCCAATTCCACAGACGCCGACGAAGACAATCCTTTCGCCACGGACGCCGTGCGATGGCGCGCTCGACCAACCCG
>Ga0181600_10001671_pt1 | contig 17268 bp, 9 predicted proteins | sample 041ome_2_FD_132982 | JGI IMG/M metagenome (GOLD analysis project Ga0181600, IMG submission 132982) | Coastal salt marsh microbial communities from the Groves Creek Marsh, Skidaway Island, Georgia - 041406US metaG (megahit assembly) | ecosystem: Environmental > Aquatic > Marine > Intertidal zone... | reverse complement strand
CTCGACGCGAACGATGCGAGAGATAAATTCTACCTCTCGCAACTCGCGGCGGAAATTATGAGCGAAAACCCAGAGGTTTTCCCGCCGAGGATGACGGGCGAGAGTCTCGAACGCGTCTTTTTCGCGCGGTTGACCGGAGGCTTCGAGGCGTCTTCATCTTCTGCGGCGTCGAGCGCGGACGTAGAGGCGACGGATGCGTACGTGTGGACGGTGGAGACGTATCGACGGGCGAACGAGGAGTACAGACGGATCGCGGCGAAGGAGGATGCGCTATCGCGTGCGACAAAGGAGGAGTTGGGCAAGTGTTTGGAGTTTTGCATCTCGTACGGGGGCATGTTGTTACACCCAGAGCTCGCGGAGACGTTCCCGCAGAGCGAAGCGGCGGCTACTAGAGGGGCGTGTAAATTGTTGGATGCCATGCGACGCGGTGTAGGGATCCCGCACGGGTATCTGGAGAAGTTTGCAGAGAGGTTCGCAGACGAAGGATTGGATGCGATATCGGAAAAAGTGTTTGACGAATTACGAAACGCGACGCGCGGGATGAGCCCGCTCGGCGAGTTTGATTCGCACTTGAAAATCATGTATCAGCTAGTTGCCGTCAAGGCGTTCGCGGTGGAGCTCGTGAAACACAAGCGTTGGATTCCGATGAAGAGTCACCTGAACGCGATTAACGGACGGCAGTTTGAGTCGGAGAGCGCGCTCGGGTGGTTCTTCAGACCGAGCGTTTTGCCGGATATCTGGGGAAGTGGTGAGCCTGAGTTTATCAACAGCTACTTTAGCAACCTTAAGACTCGCACTAAACGCGACGTCGAGGCATCGTACGCCATGTTGCGAGGGTGCACCAACCGACTCACGGAAGGTTTGTACCAGATATTGTTTGTCATGTTGAAGCATGGTGGCGAGGTGCGAGAAGGCGTTCTAGCTTGGCTCGAGGCCATTCTTCGCGTCAACGCTGGACGGGGTAAGCTTCAGTTGCACTTGCAGTCGTTGGCATCGCACGGCAGCGCGCACAATCTGAGCGCCGTGGCGCTTCGATTGGCACTTCCGTTTATCGATCCGCAGACTGGCAAGTACGACAAAATCAGTCCCGCGTACGTTCGAAGCCGAGCGTGTAGGCTCGCGCTCGCCGATGAGACGCGCATCGCGTTCACCGCCGACGAAGCGGCGGCTGCAAAACTACCCACGACGGAGGATAAGGAGGATTGGGGTTTCATTTGCGAGTGCTTTTACATCACGGGTAGAGCACTTCATTTAGGATACGTCAAGTGCATTGTCGAACTCTCAAACTGGGCTCGGGATATGCAAGACCAGCAGAGCAACCTTCGAGACTTTGAAGCGATGCGGGACCAGTTTACAGGATCGCCCGAGCAGGCACGATTCGAGAGAAGACTGGAACAGATGAAGGGCGACTTGGAGGAATCGCAAGTGCGTCACGTGTTGTTTGATTGCGCCCTTCGCGAACCTCGTTTGATTAGCGAAGCTCTCCGATACTACCGCCTCGTCGCCGTGTGGCTGATGCGCATCGTCGCCACGAATGGTGAGTACGAAAAAGGCAATGGGTTCATGTTCTCTCAGATTGCGGCGGATCAATTTCCAGAATCTTGTCCGGCGGCGTTTGCCACGCTCCCTGAGTACATCGTTGAGGATTTAGTCGAGTTCATGTTGTACGTCTCGCGCTACGCGCCCGACGCCCTCGAGCAAGAGCCGCTCGATGAAATCATGAACTTTTTCATCACATTCATGGGGAACACGTCGTTCGTCAAGAACCCATACCTGAGGTGCAAATTCGTAGAGGTGCTTCGACACTGGATTCCGTTTGAGGACGGCTACCAATCGCAAAAGCTGCTCAGCCTGTTTGAGGTGAACCCTGTGAGTTTGAAAAACCTCGTTCCGAGCTTGCTTTATCTTTACGTTGACATTGAGTTTTCCGGTGGGGCGAACCAGTTTTACGAAAAGTTCAACGTTCGTTACCAAATCGGAGAGCTTTGCGAGTACCTCTGGTCGGTGCAGGCGCATAAAAACGCATGGATTACGCTCGCCAAGGAGGACCCAGAGTTCTACACTCGGTTCCTCAACATGCTCATCAACGATGCGATTTACCTCTTGGACGAAGCGATGAAAAAGTTACCCGAAGTCAGGGAGACGGAGAACGACATGCAGGATCAAGCGGGGTGGGCGGCGAGGCCGCAACAAGAGCGACAGGAACGCGAGTCGGCGTTTCGTCAAACGCGACGACACCTGCGATCCAACCTCACCCTCGCCATGGTGCACGTCCGCATGATGTCTTACACGTCACGGGAAATAGCGCACCCGTTCCTTCGACCAGAAATGGTTGAGCGCGTCGCGGCGATGCTCAATTACTTTTTGCTCTTCCTCGCCGGTCCAGAGCGCCGCAAACTCAAAATCAGAAACCCGGAAAAGTACGGATGGGAACCAAAGGAGCTCCTCGGCATGATCACCGACGTGTACGTACAGATTTATACCGCGGACAAGGACAAGGTGTTCGTCGCCTCCATCGCCGCTGACGGGCGTTCGTACCGTAACGAAGTCATGGTAGAGGCGGCGTCCATCGCCAGAAGTCTCAGTCTTCGATCCGAGCGCGTCATCGAAAAGTTTGAATCCCTCGCCAAGGATGCCCGCGATCGCGCATCCGAAGACGAAGAGGAGGAAGCCGACCTCGGCGACATTCCGGATGAATTCCTTGATCCCATTCTCAGCACCCTCATGCGAGATCCCGTGCTCTTACCCAGCGGACATTCCTGCGACAGAAGCATCATCACGCGTCACTTGCTCAGTGACAAGACGGATCCATTCTCCCGCCAACCCCTCGCCGTCGACCAGCTCGTCACCAACGATGATCTTCGCGTCAAGATTGAAGCCTGGATCGCCGAGCGCAAGGCGCAGGCTAAGAGATAGCGACGTCATTTGTCCGCTTGAATGACATTTTAATGCGTCTACGCGCGTGTAACGAAGAAAAACAAACAAAAAGCAACCCCGCCAAAAGTCGACGCGCGTGCTTCCGGCATGTCCATCGCGACGCCTGAGCGCGTCAAGGCGCTCACCGACGCGATGATTGAGGGTAAACACGCGCCGAAACCCGACGAACCCGCGGGCGTCGACGCGTCAAAGCGTTCAACAATCACGAGTAGTCTCACCACAGCGGTCGCAATCGACGCCGACGGCGGCGCGAGACCCGCGCGTCCGCTCTCGCGCGTCGACTATTTCGCGCGTTTGAAAACATTTCGCGACGCCTCGGCGTGGTTCGACAAACCCTCGTCGCTCGATGCGCCGACGTGCGCAGCGAGAGGGTGGATGCTCGAAGCGAGAGATTTACTTCGGTGCGAGACGTGCGAGGCCTTGTTAGCGTACCCAGGATGTGAAAGCCTGCGCGACGACGAAACGGCGATGCAGGAGGTGGAGACAGCGATGTGTGAGGCGTTGGTGTCGACGCACGAGCGTGGATGCGCGTGGAGGGAGACGACGTGTGGGCTCGGGGCGAGGATGTTTCCGAGCGAGGACGAACCGACGACTCGGATTGATTTTGCGAATCGCGTGGATGGCATCGCGAAGAGCGGTGGGCGCGTGCCGGTGTGCGTGGAATTAGATGCTACGGTACCTTCGCCGAGTTTGACGAGTTTAGGTTTGTGTGCGGAAGATTCAGAGCGGGTGAAGGCGTTATTGAGAGAGGCGAGAGAGCACGCCGCGGAATCAAACGACGACGCAGACGACGACGATCTCACCCCGCTCGAGCGTCGTGCCGTCGTCGAGTACGCCACAGAGATGGCGCTCTTCGGTTGGTCTCCTGAACCCGTCGTCATCGACGATTGCACGGGGATGAAGAAATCGCAGATGGCGTATGCGTGCGCGCTCTGCGGCGTGCGCGCTCCAGAGTGGAGCTTCACATCCATCGCGGCGACGAGAAAGAGACACGCCCCGACTTCGGCGCAAAAGTCTAGCGCTAAAAGAGCCAAAACGACGGTTGCCACGCTTCGCGGCGCCGCCGGTGGGTCGTACGGGTTGGGAAGTCCGGAAAATCGGGCTTCGCCTGCGGAACCGCGGACGCCGTTTTCACCTGTGACGCACGAAAAGAAGACTACTACAGAGGAGAAGGACGACGAACAGACGCCAAAGTCTAAGAAGACGGCGATTCGATGGATCGCCGCGACGGCAAACATCGCGTCCAAGCTGACGATGAGTATCGCTGGTGGAAGAGCGGACGCGATGTCACCCGTCGCGAACGCGTCCCCGTTTGGCGCCACCGCGGCGTCCACGGCCCTCTTTGGAAGCCCGAGACCGGTTACCACGCCCTCATCCGCGGACGAACAGACGATGACAACAACACCGACGAAATCATCTCTCGATGGGAGCAAATTCGCATCCGTCGTCGTCGCCGCGGTGACAAAGGCGCGCGCCGCAAAGAAGCGCGTCCGCGTCTCCACGGATGAAAACGCCGCGTTTGAAGTCCCCGCCGGCGCCGCGCGTTTCAATCCCTCGGCCGAGCATCACGATTACTGTCCCTGGGTCTGCACGAAAATCCAAGGTCGCGACGTCAAACCCGGTTGGCGCTCGACGCTCGACGTGCTCATTCCGAAAGGGGTGGTTCGAGACGCGTCGACGCGCGCGAAGAATTTCACCGTAGTCGATCTCGCGCGAGCGAGAGAAATGGTTCGCAAATACATTTCGTAACGCCCCGATTTGACTCGCTATTCTTGTTGTTGTACAATCACACAAAGGCACAATTCACTACTAAGCGTTTCTAGACGATCGTCACGGCGTACACGCGCGCACTTTTACGTTCGCGAAACGTTCGCGCCGCCGAAATCATCATACCTCGGCGCGACGCTCGCGCGAGCGCTACGCGACGGTCTCGATCTCGAAGACAAAGACGACGACGACGACGACGACGTAGAAGACGAAGATCTACTTCGAAGCGAAGATGAAGACGAAGAAGAACGTGAACCACTTCCTTCGGGTAGAATAACGACGAGAATCGCGACGACGACCCAAAACAACGCGAACGCGATTCGCGCGACCCACTCGCTATTCGGCGTCGCGCGTCTTCTCCCACCTCCATTCCCACCTTGACGCCTCGCCGCCTCGCGTCGTCTCGCAATTTCCTCTCGCACGCTCGCGAACCACTCCTCCTCGGCGCCCCACGTCCTCGGCGCGTCCTCCGGCGGGACTCTCCTCACGTCAGCCTCTACGATTCGCCAACGCCGAAACGTACCGCACCGGCCGTGACACGCCCACGTCTCCGTCGTCTCACTCCCCGGCCGTTCGCAATACCTCCACATCGGGTGCGCGATCACCTGCACGTGTCCGCACTCCACGCACTCGTACCTCAACCGGTGTCTCGCGCCGTATTCGCACGCGTCGCAGACATCCATCGTCGCGCGCGGTTGTCGACACACTCGACACGCGCGCTCCGCGCGCGCGACGACGAACGTCCCGCTATCGTCACCCATTTTCAGCGGCGTCCGACACCGCGGACACGGCCCGACGCCCGAACCCCGCATGGTGACCACCGTGGAGATGCACCGAACGCAAAACTGCGTCGTCGACGCCGTCGACTGCGTTCCACAACAAGGCGCTCTGAACACTCGGCTCTCACCGTTCGGTGTCGTATCCTCGTAACATATCGCGCACGTCACCGCCGCGACGGACGCGTCGCCGCCGCCGGTATCGTCGGCATCATCCGCGTCGGTCGGCACGCGGTCCTGCCGTCCGTCCGGCGCGCCGGCCGGCATCATCCGCGTCGGGCGTCGTTGAGTGACGCATTCGCGCTGAGAAACGAAACGTTGTTTGCGTCACAGTCCGACGCGCGACGCCCCGCGCGCGTTAAAAACTCGCGCGACATGTTGAGGGTACGCGGTACGAATGTAAACGTCGCGTCGGTGCGCGCGAGGCGCGACGCGCGCCGACGCGCGGTACCGGCGGCGGCGGTGCGAAGGGCGCAGACGCATCGTGGGTTGATAAGGTTTGAAGACGCTCGCCGGTGCCGACGCGCGCGCTCGTCGGCGTCGGACGACGTCGCGGTGGATGAGCGATCGTCGACGGCGATGACGGCGGGGGAATGCGACGCGTCGTCGTCACCCTCGACGACGACGCCGGATGAGACGTTGTACGAGGAAGAGACGCGACGGCTGGCAAAGGCGCGCGAGCCGTTTGACGTAAACCTTCGCGCGCACACGCGCGTTCGGTCGGCGGTCAAGGAATCGGACGAGGAAGATTTGAGCTTATCGGCATACATGCGGTTGCCGGTGAGCCAGTACGTGGATGTGCCGCTCCCGCTCGGAGCGACGATGGAAAAAGTTGGTTCAACGACGGGGGACGAAGCGAGAGACGAAGAGTTTACGCTGACGATACCCGGGTTGAAGTTCTTGTCGCTCGAGGTGCAGCCGGTGATTAACGTCCGGGTACGGTGTCTCGGGGATGGTGAGAGCGTGTTGACTTGGCACGGGAGGGAGTGGGACGAGACGCAGGATAGGAAGCGGCCAGGGGCGAGACCCGAGACGTGGCGAGCGGCGTTGCGAGGACCGTGCGTGTTGATTGAAATCGTAAGCGCTCGGGTGGAAGGGAAGCTCGTGGAAGAGTTGGGGATCAACGATATGTTTGTCAATCACGGGACGACGGCGTTTAGGTGGAGGTCGAAAGGGGATGGGAGTTTGGATGGCCCGGCGTTGACGCGGACGGGGTACGCCGAGGACGAGGATCGGGCGACGGAGCAAGAGAGCGAGGGCGCGTGCATCATGGGATGGACGGATATCGGCGTCGGTGTGGACCCGCCGGGGGCATTTGCAAAGTTACCTCGGAGTTTGACGCAGCGCGTCGGGGATGCCGTGCTTGGTACGACGCTCAGTGTGTTGCAACGCGTCTTCATTAGCGGCTTGGCTTCGGATTACGAGCGATGGGCCGCCGACGAAAAGTATCGCACCGAGCGCGCGATTCACGGCGAGCAATGAGACGACAATCATGACAAACACGTTTAGATTTCTTTTACCGAGAGATGGAACGCTAAAATTCTTTGTTTTAATTCAAGTGTAATACAACCCGAACGCTCGCGTTCTCTAATCGATGGCAACTTTGGCTCTAAATCCGCGATGCCCGAGCTTTTGTCGCGACACCTGCGCGCCGCTGACGGACGCTTCGGCGGCGGACACGGATGAAAGCTTTTTGAAACTTCCGTCGACGAGCACCAAGACACCCAGAGCCGAGAGCGCGGCGCACTGGAGGCACGCGCACGCGCCGGCGACGTATCGTTGTCGCCAAATGAGAGAAACGCTCTGCGCGGTGAAAATGACAAAGGGAAACGCCAACAACCACACGGCGCCGATGACGAGCAGGTTTTGGATGAAAGATGCGAGCGCCGGATCGCGCTGTTTGGCTGTTGCGTACGTCGCGCTACCCGCGACGATGAAGAGGATGGCGAACGCGATGCGCATGAACACCAGCGCGAATCCTGGCCAGTGATCGTGGTCATGGAAGACTTCAAAGTCTTCGTTGTATTGTCGCGACGCGAGCTCCAACAAGAGATGCACGCCGGCAAAGAAGTCGAGTAGGAAGACACCGATCGAGGTGTCGGCACCGCGTCGCAGCATGTTCACCGGCGAACGCAACGCGGCAGCCATGAGGTCGATTCTGTACTTTACGGCGGGATCGTCGGCGTTCACCTTGAAGAACGTCTTCAACACGCTCGCCAACATCGATCGCGTCGATTGGCGTTCCGACACGCCCGGCGGCACAGGTTGATGACCGGCTCCACCGCCACCGGATTCTAACGACGCGAAAAGGCTACCCCCGAGTCCTCCGAGAGTCATCGAGAGCGTCGTCCAACCGCACACGAGGAAAAGGAGGACAAACTCGACGAGAAACTCGCTGAAACCTTGCAGCATGTCCGAGGCGAAATCCGCGGCGAACCACGTGTATCGCCATCGCAAGCCTTTACCGTTGATGGAAAACACCGTGATGTGCATCCACTCAAATCCGAGGGCTGATAGCTGACACAAGTGCGCGAAGATGACGACGAGCACCAAGGCGTGAATCGTCCGCGAGACTTCGTATTGTTGATACGCCAACACCCCGAACACCGCCAACGCGATCGCCATGCCTGTCCAAGCCAGCCCATAGATGAACCCAAGGCCAACCATTTCCTGCGGCAGGTGTTTCCTATCGTTCTTCATCTCGAGGTCGTAGTGCAACGCCGGCGGTTTGGTTGGATAAAACTCCAACGCGCAGTCGCTCAAAACCACAAACCAGTTACTCGTCACCCCGTACTCAAACTCCTTGGTCCGCGATTTGCTCGTCTTCGTCTCTTTCACCGCGACGTTCAACCGCGTCTCCCGGTGCGAAATCTTCGACGTCGCCCCTCGATGTTGGTGCGGGTGCATCCACGTCGTGTTGCCCGTCGCCAAATCCAACCGATAACTATCCCCGCTCGCCGGATCGATGAAAAACTCGTATCCACGCGCCTTGTGCGTCGCCGACGGATGCGGCAAATCAATCCTACTCTTTCTCGAGCACAACTCGTTTCGGTCTCGACACAGCGACCCTTTCTTCAGCATGGCTTTCCATTTAAAGTACTCGTCTTCGTTCATGACCAACAGTTCCAACTCGTGCGAACCGCGTTCCCACCCCGTTTTCGCCGTGCTCAGTTTCAAATTCACGTTCCCCCCGTTCTTCGACACGCTAAACTTGGACAGCATCGCTTCGGTGTTTTCACTGTCGAGCGTCACCGTCCCGGATGCGATCTTTGCGTCCGCGAGCGTCGCGCGCGTCGTCAAGATGAGGATGCCGCCGAGCACGAATCCAATGTACGTCTTCAACCTGATTCGCGCGCGCGCCGCGACGCCCCCGGCGCCCGTGGTTCCGCGGTTTGAGCGCCGGCGCCACCGCGCGCGCGTCGCGGTTTCTCGCGGCGACATCGTTCGGCTCGTCGCGATCGACCGAGTGGCTGACTACCGTCGGTGTGTGAGGATTAGATTACATTACGATTTTGGGATGAAAACGTTCGCGAGAGCCACTCGGGCGAGCGGACGCGTCACGCGGAATGTATTAATTTCGGTTCGTTCGCCCCGAACCACCGCTCGTAGGGGTAACCCAACGCGCACTGGACGTAACGAACGCCGCGTATGACGCGGTCGACGTTTAAGTGGGAGTGCCCGAAGACGTGGATGGACGCGTCGGCGCTCGCGGACGAAGCGGATGCGGACCACGCGCGAACGTCGGCGTCGACGCGTTTGCTGCCCATGACGTGCGTCAGCGCGGGGTTTCCTCGGTCGTAGAGCTGTGGGAGCGGGATGAAGTGAGAGTAGGTGATGACGACGCGCGGTGCGGTGGTGGTTTCGGCGGTGGCGTCTGTCGCGAGGAACCGGTCTCGAGCGATTCGATTGACGTCGCGCATAAACGTTTCGATTCCGTCCGAGTGCGAATCCCGCGCCGAGGCATCCGGGTCACGCCGGATCCACACCGGCCACTTACACGCCGCATCGAAGTTTGCTTCCAGCGCGCTGTACGACCCGCGTCTCCGCGCGTCTTCACAAAAGTCGTCGTCGTACCATCCGTAAATCGGCGTCGTTACCAGAGTCTCGCTCAATCTGCGAGGCGAACAACACGCCCCGCACTCTGTGCACGCGTCGATCAACCTCCACAGTTTGCCGATTGAATCGTTCGGGTATTTCGTTCCCATCGCCCACGCCTCGTTCTCCGCGCACCACAACTCGTGATTCCCCGCCGGGAGGTAGTGCACTTCGTCGAACGCGCCCCGCAACGCGCGCAACGTGCTCTTCACCGTTTCCAACTTTGTCGCCACGTCTCCAGCGACGACGATCACCGACCGCCGGTCTCGCGCGTTTCGTCGCTTCGCGCGCTCGACGTACGACCGCATCCACTCATCGTTCGCGTGAACGTCCGTGTGAACGTCAGAGACGGCGTAGACGTCGACGGGGCGTCGCACGCGCGCGTTGGCTCGAGACGCCGGTTCGTCTCCCACGCTTTGTGCGTTTCGCGCGATGGCGTCGACGACGGCGTCGAGGTACTCTCGACGCGTTCGCGGTGGTGGTCGAACGTCGCCGTCGATAGCGCGCATGATTATCGACGTCCACCGCGGCTCGGTCTCGCGCGCGTCGTCCGCGCGTGCGTCGTCAAAGAGTGACGTGACTGAGTGTTGTTTACATTGTCGCGCGCGCGTCGTCGGGAGAAGAGAGTTTTTAATCGCTGCGATCGATGCGCAAACGCAAACGGGCGGCGCGCGCGCGCGGCGCTGTTCGGTAAACGGGCGAGTCGTACCGCGGCATCGGTCTTCGATCGCAATTTCCAAGACGCGGTAAAGTTTTCGTTTCCTCTCTTGTTACAAATTCTTCGTCTAGGCGTTGGCGTCGATGCTCTCCAAAACTTCTAATTGCTGTTTCAACACCTCAATCCTCTCCTCCGTCACCTTTCTCGCCGCGTAAATCGCCTTCAATTCATCCTTATCCTTGAACGACGCCCACGCCCCGTCGTGTTCGCTCGCCGGCGCCTTTTTCCTCGAGCTCGCCTTGGCCATTCTCTTATAAAACCCATCCTCGCACCCGACGAAAACCAACTCCTCGTACCGCTCCTTAATCAACGGTTTCTTCGTCGTCTGCGGACCGTACCGCGCGATCTCCTCCGCGCTCGGGAACAATTTCAACGGCGTCGTCGTCTCGATCGTCATCGGCTTCCCACCGCCACCCGCTCGAGCGTCCTCTTTAAACGTCAGCGTCACCCCGACGTCAAACTCCCCCCATCCCGTCTCCGTCACCTCAAACGGCGGTTCCCCCAGCGTTCGCTCGCTCTCCTCGAAGCTCGGGTGCAGCTTAAACGTCACGCTCTCCAGCACGTGCGTCAAGTCCTCCCCGTCCGGTCCTCGGACGTACACCGTCCACCTGTGCGAGTGGTACTCGTCCGCTTTTTTCCCGAGGTAGTACGCGATCGTGCCGATGATTATCGCTTGCGTGTGCGTCGGCCGGTCGTCCATCCCGGCGTCGCCGCCGCCGCCGTCGTTCGCCGCCGCCGCAGTCGACGCGACCGGGTCCATCGTCGCCGTCGCCGTCGCCGTCGCGGTGTGCCGCGCGCGAGACCGAGATCGGGGCGGGAACGCCAATGCAATGCAGAGGACGCATTCGCGTCGAGTGAATGATCCACGACGACGAGTCATGACCCTTAAAATGTCCATTTTCGGGGGGGTCGTCCCGAAAACCATGGGACGCCACCAATACTTACGATCACGGTTCATGACTCATTATCTAGAGGGTCAGATGCGGGTAAATGAATGACACTGTAAATTTAATACACAGAACCCCAACTGCGACGGCGACGCGAACGATCGAACGATCGAACGATCGAACGATCGAGCGAGCGATCGGCGCGCCAGATCGCGTCGGTGACGACGAAGGGCGGGGGAACGACCCCGGTAAATCCGCGTCGATCATGTTCGCGTCGGCGCTTCGACGTGCGGCGCACCGCGCGGCGTCCGCGGCGTCGAGCGGGAAACTCGCCGGGGCGGGCGCGAGCGCGCTAGGCCTCGCGGCTGCGACCTCGATCGCGGTCGCGGACGAAGCGGAACACGGTTTGGCGCTTCCGCAGTACGCGTGGCCGCACGATGGGTTGTTCGCGTCGTACGATCACGCGAGCATTCGACGCGGGCATCAGGTGTACACGCAGGTGTGCGCGGCGTGTCACTCGTTGAATCAGATATGCTATCGCAACTTGGTCGGGAGCGCGTACACGGAGGCTGAGGCGAAGGAACTCGCGGAGGAAGTGGAGGTGACGGACGGACCGGACGATACTGGAGAGATGTTTGAGCGACCGGGTAAGTTGAGCGATAGGATCCCGCCGCCGTATGCGAACGAGGAAGGGGCGAGGTTTGCGAATAACGGGGCGTACCCGCCAGACTTGAGTTTGATGACCAAGGCGAGACACGATGGGATCAACTATGTGTTTTCGTTGCTTTTGGGGTACCGGGAGCCGCCGGCGGGGGTGGACGTGCCGGATGGGATGTACTATAACCCCTACTTCCCGGGAGGGTTCATCGCCATGCCGAAGATGCTCGTGGATGGCGGCGTCGAGTACGACGACGGAACGCCCGCCACGGAGACCCAAATGGCCAAGGATGTCACAACTTTCCTCACCTGGGCTGCCGAACCGGAGATGGATGATCGCAAGCTCATGGGGGCGAAGTGGATCTTTGCCCTCTCGCTCGTGGCTGTTCAAGCCGTGTACTATAAGCGATGGGCTTGGTCTCCGTTGAAGTCTCGTAAACTCGTCGTCGACGCCGTTCGCTAAACCGACGATGAGTCAACACGAGCCTGCTTTTCTCTCGCGCGACGAAGAAGACGACGACGGGAACGATTTATGAAATACCTACATCTCACACATTTTCAACGCTTTTCGTTTCGTTCTCTTGCACTAAAAAAATCAATTCTCTACGTTTCTACGATGCGCGCAACAGCGACCACTTCCACTCAGTCGCCGCCGCATTCGCATCCTTTGGCTCGAATGGTTCGAGGGGTTCGCCTTGCGCCTTGGCGATAGCCTTGAGTTCCTTGAGGCTTTTTTCCGCGTCGACGTGCGCGGCGGCGTACGTTTCGACGCACTCGCCGACGACGCGTTGAAGCGTGCGCGCGTCCGATTCGTGACCGAGGAGAACCAAGAGCTCTAAAAGCTCACCGATCTCCTCGAGCGTCTTCGGCAAAGGCGCGAGGGCGAGGACGTGCAAAGATAAATCGCGCTCCTCGGTCGGTGAGCCGGCGCGAAGGCTGCTTCTCTTATTCTTGCCTTTATCCTTTCTCTTTTTGGCTTTGCGGCCGCCGACGGTGGACGCAGCGCTAGTGCCGCTCACGACGGACGTCAACCCTGTGCGGTCGGTGTACGCGCTCATACCGCTAGCTAAACTGAGTACGTCACTCATGGCGTCGTCTTCGTCGCCACCTTGGACGCCAAAACCAGCCTTTGGACGACCGCCGAGCTCGTTCCAATCAGCGCCGCCCAACGTGAGCGCCTGCGCCGCGCGCTCGCGATGCTTTTGCAAATCGCGTAATCGCGCCGAGTACTTTTCGGCGCGCGCCTTGTTTTCTTTAAACGTCTCGACGTGTTCTTCGGCGGCGCCCGCGCACGCGGGTGCGATGGTGGTTTCCATCAAATCACCACGTTCGTTGCGGTACGCGACCTCGCTCGCTTCACGCCACGCCTTGGCGGACGAGAGCAGCTCGACAGAGCGGTCGACGTCTCGCAGATACCTCTCGGCGACTCTCGCGGCACTGAGCGGGTCGGTAAGCGATAACGCGCCGCACAACTCTTCGGCGATATCGCGAATCGCGTTCGGCGATAGACCAAGTCTTCCGGCGAGCGCGAGCGCTTGTTGCCAGGACAATCCGGCTTTGTACTCCTCGAGCGCGCCGGCGGCGTCGCCCGCGGCGAGACGCGCGACGGCGGCGTCTTCGTACCGAAGATTTCCAGAGAGTGCCTCGGCGTTTTTAAGCAAAAGGGCGTTTCGCGCGTCAGCGTGCTCCAACCTCGCCGCCTCGGCGAGGGCGTGCGGGAAGAGCTTGCGATCGAGCGCGACGGCTCCCGCGCTTTGAACGTCTTCGTCCAATAAGTGCTCGGTAATCGCCGCTTCGTACTTTCCGAGACGCTTCGCAATCTCTGCGCGCCTCTGGTGCTCGCGCATGTCTTGCAATTCTTGGAGTTCGGCGACGTACTCGCCCGGATCCATCTGTGCGTGCTGCGCCACCAAGTAGGCGAGCGACAAATCGTACGTGCCCAACGCGCCCGAGTAGAGCGTCTTGCTTCCCACGAGATAGAGCAAGTGCTTGAGCGCCGCCGCCGCGTCGACGTCAGACAACTTTCGCGCGCTCGCCGAAACGTTGAGCGCGTTCGCGGCGGACTCGGCGAGCTCGCGCTCGCGCAGAGTAGCCACTCTGCGCAGCGCCGATCCCAAGTCTGGATTGTCACCCGACGCGTACGACGTGAGCACGGCGAGTTCCCATTTACCACCCGCACCGTGCGCTTCAATCGCGCTTCTAATCGCCGCACACGTTGAATCAATCTTCGTAACCTTCACCTTGGCAACCGCGGCGCCCCCGGTGTCGTCCGTTTTGACGACAACGGCCGGTGGGTACAATCGCACGAGCTCTTCGTAAATGTTCCCCGGCGCCGTAATGTCCTTGTCCTCCAGCGACTCGAGAAGTTCCATGATAGCCTCGGCAGAGTCGACATCCTTGACAAAAGCTTCGGCGGCATCGATAAAGTTTGGCCAGCCGTAGTCGACAATCAAATTGAGATCGACGCGCTGCTTCGCCGCGAGCTTGTACGCATCCTTGTATCTGCCCGCGCGCAATGCGCACGCCACGGCTGGAAGCACCAATGCCTTGGGCGCCACGGTTTCCAAGTTGCCTCTCGGCATTTGTAACACCACCGACGTCGTACCCGGTGCGCAGGCTACGATGCGCGCGCCGTCTTCGACTTGTCGAGTCGTCGCGTCGGCTGCCGTCTTGGCGGCTTCGGGTCGCATCGCGCGACGCATGCGCTGGTGCAAATCGCTAAACGTAATGTCTCCCATGCGCGCGCCGTCCGCCGCCGATCGTTCCGCCAACCAGTGACCGATGTGCGCGTCATCCTCGGCGACGTGCGCGATGGCGCGCGTTTTCGCACCGTTCGCGATGATGTCGCCAACCTCCGCCACCAAGAGCTGATGCTCCCGCGTCACGTAGGCGACGCGAGCTGATGGCGCGTCGGCGCCCCATCGCGACGGGTCTCTCGCGATGGCAGCCACGTCCGCGCTCGCATCCGGCGTCGTCACGGCGCATCCATCGCCCGCTGCGACGTGAATGGCGAAAGACGTCACCCTAGACGCGACGTCAATGTTACCGATGCGCAGGTCTCCCTTGGCGTCCAGAGTCACGAGCGCGCCCGCCGGCTCGTCCGCAGCGACGCCCAATTCCGCGACGTATCTAGCGCCCACATCCAAGCCTCGAGCCGAGACAATCTTCGCAGCCGTCGCCGACGATGGAACGCCACTGGATCGAACGATCCGCGCGTCGCTGAAGGCTTCGCCACCACCAGCGACGGTGTCGCTCGCGTCCACGGCGTACGCGTTTGAGGAATCGCGCGCCAACGCAAACGCCACCCCGTTTGAGCTCGTCAACGCCCCGATGGCTTCGGGAACGATACGCCGACTCGTTTCGCCGCGTCCGTCGATCGACGTGAGCACGATTTCACTCACGTCGTCTTCCGCGCGTCGGACGACGTGGGCGAGATGTGAATCGTCAACCCAGGTGAGATGTTCGGCGAGCGCGTCCGAGCCGTGTTGAGACGCGAGGGCGACGCGCGCGTCGTCGCAAGGAACCTCGTTGTCGTTCCACCGCGACCACGTCGCCGCGGCTTCCGAATCTGCGAACGCATCCGCAGTACGTTCCCAGTCCGTGCCCGCCGCGCTCGTCGCCGTGGCGATCTCTCCCGTCGAGAGAAGCGCGGCGATTGTCTCGGCGGCGCCGGAGCGTCGATGCGGCCTGAACGCCGCCGCGACGACGGGAGCGTCAAAAACAATTTTTGCCGCACACAGCGGTGGAGGCACGGGCGTCCGAAACATGGGTGTGATTAAGAGCGCGTCGCCATCCACCACGGCGCAGGTTCCGCAATCGCTCACCGTGGTTTCCCAAAACAGATTGAATCGTTCGAGCAAACCGCGCTCGGTGAACGCGCGAAGCGTCGACCCGCTCTCGAGATCCCACTCCATGCGAACCTTACCCTCGCTCGCGTCGTACCGCGTCTCGTGTTTCAAATACCAATGCATGTTTGACCTCGTCCAAATTTGCACCGCGCGCTCGCCCGTCTTGGCGTAACGCACGGCGACGCCGAGACAGGCGGAATCGGCGCTCCACGCCAAACTCGTCACGTGCGCCTCGTCGTTTCCAGGAAGGGTGAAATCCCCGCGTCTCAAACCATTGCGCTCGTAAAAGACAATCCTATCGTTGACATCTTCGCCGTTATCAGCGCGCGCCGCCGCGGCGATCAACGCCCCGCGAGGCTGCCACGCCAACGGAACGTCTTCCCTACCGGCGCCGACGAGCGTCGCCGTCGCCCCGCTCGTCGCCGAGCCCTTCTCCCCCACGCTCTCCACGCTCACATCCTCGCGTTGCCACACCCGCATCGTCGTCTCCCCACTCTTCGCATTCGTCGAACTGCACGCGAAATACCGCCCGTCCCCCCGCCAAGAGATGGTTCCGCCCGACAACTCGCCATCCTCCGCGGGCGACGCCTCCTCCTCCTTGACCGGGTACAAATCCTTCGTCATCACGATCACCGTCCCTTTCCTCGTCAGCGTCGCGCACACCTCCCCATCGGGGCACCACGCGAACGCCACGACCCCACCGGGAACCTCCCCGACGCACTCGCACGCCGACAGCCTTCCCACGCGGTCCACCTCGCACGTCGCGTACTCGCCCGACGACGTCGCGCACGTCGCGCTCGACAGCTCCAACGCGCACGCCAACCCCACGATTTCCCTCGGTTCGTCCACCAACACCTCATCCGCGTCCACATCGTTCGTCCACAGCGTTTCCGACGACGTCTCCGTCCCCGTCATCGCGTCGTACGATCGAAAACTCGTTCGCATCATCATCGCACCGCCGCCGGCATCGTCGTCGTCGTCCCGATGAACATCTCCCGATGACGACGACGACGACGCGACGACGGCGATGAAGCTTCCCCGCTCGACATCGAACGTCCCCGCGAGTACCTTGGTCGTCGTGTACCGTCCGCGAGTACCGTCGGCGTCTTCGCATCGCGCGCGCGCGCGTTCGACCCGCGCGTTTCGCATTTATTATTATTATTTCCGAGCGCGCGTCGCCCTCTGCCGCCGTTGTTGCGCGAGCGAGCGGGACACAATCGATTCGAGGCACCACCGAACGCGGATGATCGGATTCCGATTCCGATTCCGATTCCGTCCGATGCGTCCGTCGATCGAAACCCCGTTCGCGTCGGTTCCGATGCCTTGTTTTTTTTCTTCAATCTTCCCACGCTCGGCGTCGGTTTCGGTTTCGGTTTCGCGCGCGCGCGCATTCGTTCGATCATCCATCCGTCGCATCCATCGCATCCATCCATCCATCCATCCATCGGTCGTGTCGTCAACGGTATCGTTTCGGGAAGATTGACGGACGGACGGACGGACGGGCGACCGCGACGGAGACGCGACGTCTCTTCGAACGCGCCCCGAGCTCGCCGGTGGAACGCGACCGACCGACCGACGACGCG
>Ga0181600_10001666_pt1 | contig 17296 bp, 28 predicted proteins | sample 041ome_2_FD_132982 | JGI IMG/M metagenome (GOLD analysis project Ga0181600, IMG submission 132982) | Coastal salt marsh microbial communities from the Groves Creek Marsh, Skidaway Island, Georgia - 041406US metaG (megahit assembly) | ecosystem: Environmental > Aquatic > Marine > Intertidal zone... | reverse complement strand
GTCGAAATCTATGGATTCTATGGTATCAACCTTGCTAGTAATACCGTATAAAGTGGTAGACCAACGCTGCTTTAGTTGCCTAATTCGCGCTATGGTGCGCGGGTTAATAGCCCTGTCACTTACGGCAACTTTTCCATGCTTTTGACAAAGGTATGCCAAACGTTCTAGGTCTTTATCGTCGTTCCACAATGGGATGTACTTATCTCCCAGCCAGTCACCATTGTAATCTGGCCTACCAATCACTGCTGTAAGAGAGTCAGCGTGCTCTCTTATGAACTGGTCAAACTTATGGATATCCTCATCCCCATCGCTGGTATATAGGTATACCTCGGCTCCCCCCAGTAACTCTGTGAGATCTACTTCTTTAGTCTTTGGGATAGCGTATTGGGTCAGGTTTAGAGCAATAGCGGGTGCGTTGTTTTCCACAAGCACCTTACGATATGTACCTTTTTCACCACCTGATAGTACGACTTTCATTCAAACTCACCCCAATCTCGCTCAGACCTTGCTATAGCCTGTTTGTCAATCTCATCAACTAGGCTGTCCCATCCCTTTATGATCTTTTTGCTGCTCCATTCGGGGCGGACTACATAGGGTTGACATACCAGAAACGATGGGATACCCATAGCAAACGTATGGGCGACAGTATCAGGGTTTCTATCGAAGTACATGAAGCGGCCCCCGGTGGTGGCTGCTAGTATTTGTACTTTCTCGGCGCACAACTTAGGTTCCGTAGTATCAGTAATCTCGTACATAGAAGCCTTGATGTTGTTGATTTTCAACCATGCTTCTAATGTATGCGTATCCTCTAGAACACCTGAGTACACGATACCTATACGACCTACTGAAGATTCGTGTAAAGCCCTCCACATGTAGACGCCTTCGGGGTCAGGGGGGCGCGAGCCTAAGTCTTTGTGTGGACGTGCCAACACGTCGTAATTAAAGAGGATCATGCGTCTAGCGGTTCAAGAAAGTGCCATGATATGTAACCACACCACATCCATAGCATCGCCTTACCTACCGGCTTACTGCCGAGTAATTTAAGTACGCGAGTAATAGTAGGTACCCTTCTCCACAGTATGGCCACGATCTCGTAAGTACATCCCAATAGAAGCATTACGTTCATGGCCTTCTGCGTGGTTACTTTCACCCAATACCAGCCTTCTTGCGCTGAGCGTGCTCCACGTATGAGTTATACGGGCAGAAGTCACAGATATAGTTCCACTGCTCTTTAGGGATACCTTTGGTGCGGCCAAAGGCGCGGTTTTCTGACTTGTAATCAGGACACCCTGCTGCGTACCCAATGCCATATGTGGGGCGGTTGTGCAGTTCGTAACACTGCAAAGCGTCGCGCTTGAAGTTCTCACGCTCTTCCTTCAGGAAGTTCTCCAAGCGCCCGTCGTGAACTGCCTGCTCCAGACGACTGCTGTCGATGAGGGCAAGTTCGCTGTCGTCAACGTTGTAGAGGTTAGCCTTGTGTCGCTCCACAGGACCACCAAACTTACGCATATGCAGGTCGATAGCGTCACGCAAGTGATGATCGTGCTTAGCCTCTGGATCGTTTTCCGAGGCATAGTCAGGAAGTTTGTCGACGGTCTTACAGGTGTTGCAGATTAGCAAACGTGCCATTTGGTGCTCCTAGGTGAACTCGTTTTACGAGTTCAGTATAACAACTTAGGAGTGATCTGAGAGTGATGTTAGGCGAGCACCTGCATACGGTTGTGCTGGGTTGTCACCGGCAACGGCGTCGTACAAGTCCTGACTCAATGCAGAGCGTACTGCTGAAGCGCAGTGGGCGTCAAACAAGACACCACCACGGTCAGGGGCAACCTTCTTTACCATACCGTCGGTGATCCCCTCACGAAGATCGTTGTTCATGCTGCGAGAATCGTTAACTGCCATTGGCATATCCTATCATATAGTTAGGGTGAGTAATACGGTATTTAACTGCGCCACCTGTTCCAGCCTTCGCCCTCTCTGCCGTTATCCTTCAACCACCTGAACTGTTCATCACGAGACATGTCATTCCAGTTGGCTGGGTAACGTCCATTAGGACTCATACCGGTGTTAGTGGGGGCTGCTGATGGGTATTCCATACTTGTAGCGGCGCTTTCTACTTGTGCCTGTTGTGCTTCTTGTGCTTGCTGAGCCATGACGCTTCTTGGACGGAATGGGCTCGCGGCTGTCTGCCCTAGGCTATTAGGGCGAGAGGCAGCAACCTGTTGACGGCGGGTCATTCCCGACGTTTCAGGGGTAGGTGCTGGTGATGCTGGCGCTGGTGATGCTGGCGCTGGTGACGATGGCGCTGGTGGGCCAAATGCTTCTGGCGCTAGTGGGCGAGCGGTATTACCACGACGGCCTCCCGGTCGGTTAGGTAAGGTACGTCCGCTACTCTCAGGGCGTCCCGGTACGGTCCTACCGCTTGACTCAGGACGTACTCCGTCTGGGGCGGTGCCCGCAACTGCTTCTAATGTTGACATAGTATCTGGATACTGCTCTTGGTTAGCGTAGTCGTCAATAGTAACTGGCTGTGGTGCGCTACCCGGTCGACCGGGTACTGTCCTACCACTCGGCGCTGGTCGTCCCGGCACCTGACGGCCAGTGCTATCAGGACGGAACAACAACTGACGCTGTCCGGGGATTTGACCGCTAGGTTCTTGCGGGGCATCTGCTTGTGGGGCCTGCTGTGCTACTGGGCCTGCATCAAACAACTGCCCTTGGTCTCCTTGGTAGAAACCTGAAGTATCAGGTGTTGGAGGGGTCGCACCGGTTGGGCGTCCCGGTACCTGACGGCCAGTACTTTGTGGACGAGAAGCAGCAACCTGCTCCCGCCTAGTCATGCCAGATGTTTCAGGGGTAGGTGCTGGGGCGCTCGGCTGACCACCTGCAAACTCTGTGCCCTGACCAGAGAACCAAGGATTAGGGTTAGCAGCAATACGGCGACCACCGGGGCGGTTGGGTAGAGTGCGGCCAGAACTTTCTGGGCGACCGGGGGCAACCTGACCACCAGAGTCTGGTCGTCGTGCAGCCACATCCTGACGTCGAATGGCCCCTTCCTCTTCAGCAGACAGAGGCGTACCTAGGCTGTAAGTATCGGGAAACTCTTCCTGATTAGCGAAATCGTCAATAAATACAGAAGGACGTCCTTGTGTACGTGATGCTGGGGGTGCTGCAAACTGCTCGCTAGAAGGTGGAGCAGCAGGAGCAGGGGCTTGCTCTCCTGCTGGGCGACGCTGTGTGCGGCTAGTTGGAGGAGCCGTTGCAGGTCTTGGCTGTTCTGGGCCACCGCCACTTTCTGTGGTGTAGATAGGACCGTGCTTAGGAGGACCAGTTGGAGGTCCCCATGGCTGTCCACCCTGATTACCACCAGTATTCTTTATCGGCCTACCCCACTCATCAGTGTCTGCCCCAACAAATGGGTCGTCCCCCAAAGTAAAGGGAGTGTTACCCGTAGTATAAGTAAGGTTTTCCGATGCTTTGGGAGGTCCCCAAGGCTGCGGACCCGGCTGCGCTGGCCCGGTAGGGGGAGGCAAAGGTTGCCCGGTAGGTGCTGCGCTAGGTGCAGCGCTCTGTGGCTGCTTAGGTGCTTTGTCTGCTGCTTTTGCTTTACGTGCCCCAATGGCACCGCCGACTTGGGCGGCTAGATTCCCAATTTTGTCAAGAGTAGGGAAGTTCATACCTCCGGAACCGGGGCTAGGACGATCAAAGTTAGGTGCTACGCCTTCGGCCTTAGGGTATCTGATAGTTTCAGTCTTCTGTGAGGAAGGGTCTGTGGTGCTGAGGGGGGCGGGACCCTGAGTGTTGTACCGAGCGGTCTTTGCTACTCCACCACCAGTTTGTGGGCCGGGGCCCGACGGGACGTGCAGGAACGAGCCACCACGGGTACGACGCAACTGTCGTCCAGTACCGACGAGACCTGAGGCACCATAGCCTCCCATACTGCTGTCGCCACCGTCCCATTGACGCTGCTGATCTCTTGCTGCAAAGTAGTCGTTTGATGGATCTGCCATTACCAAGTACCTTCACTCATAGAGTTTCTGGCTGTACCAGACCAACTCTGATCGGACATGACGCTAGGCATGACTGGCATACCACTAACCCAAGAGCGATATGAAGGTGTATACCTATCGATATTCATAACTTCCATAATATCCCATTCGTTCTTAGCGTAACCGCGACGTTCAGGAAATGGATTCTGGGGCGCGGCAGCGGGACGCATAACGCGCAACTCATCAGGAGTAGCGGCGAGAGCGTTCTCAAGAGCGATGTCGACTAGGTACTCGCTACGTGTCTGCCACGGTCCAGCCATTGGTTCAGATTTCTTCCCAACCAGAACCAGCCATGCGATCTTTACTGAACATCTTGTCCAGAAGTGGCTTTGAGTCGTAGAGACCGCTCTCGTCTGGCGTAGACATTTGCTCATGCTCTTCAGCGGTGCGGGCATGTGTCATACCCTGAGCCGCTCGGGCCATGGCTTGGCCTAAGTTACGTCCATGTACAGAAGTCATAGCACGACGGGTTACGGGGTCGTCCTGATACACCTGCTTACGGGCAAGTTTTGAGGTAGGACGTGGGATACCCTGTGGGTTAGCGGGGTCTTGTTCGTTATACATTAGTTAGTTACCTCTCTTACGCGGGACGCGACCACCGTATGCCTGCTGCGCCTCGTAGCGACGTGTAGCGAGAGTCTTGTTAGGAACCCTACGGCGGCTAGAGTCGATGCGGCTATCGATGTAGCCGATATTACGCCTTCCCGGCGATTCTGCTGGGAGGTTATTAGTTCCCGGCGACTCTGCTGGAAGGTTGTTTGTTCCACGCGATTCCGCTGGGAGGTTGTTCGGTTCCCTGTCTTGGTCGTACGGGTTTGCTTGGTTATACATTAGTTACCTCCAACCGGGTGCAAGCGTCTTCAACATTGACCGACGCTGCATATCGATCTGTTCTTGTTGAGGGCGGTCAAGTCCTCGTGGAATACCACGGGGGCCTGCCTTACCGTCATTTGTGAGTCTAATAGGTTCCGCTCCGGGGGGAGCGAACTTTAGACCTTGTGCTTGAAGTTCTAAACCAGTAGTAAGATTGAACTCTTCAGGCCACAAGTAATCACCGGGGTTAACTCGTTCACCCTTGTGCACACCACGACTGTATGACCTATGGTTCTGCCGCTTGACGGCATTGAGCAACTTGTCCTGACGGCGGTTGCTGGACATCGTACCCAAGTAACCATCGGGGTGCTGGGTGTCGGGGGTCGCACCAAATGCGGCAAGACGTTGATCCTTGGCGTCTCGGAACATGGGGGAAGGTCCCAGCACTGGCTGGGACTCACCGCCAGCGGGGTCGTAGCCCCCTGACCAGTTACTGAATGTGTAATTGTTCATCGCCCACTCGCAACTTGAGTACCAGCCGTGAATGCCATAAGTTGGCCTGCCCTACCGTATCCGATCATAGATATGGGGCGAGGTCCTTCGCTGTTCTCTTGAGCCTGCTCCGCGCGTTCCTTCTCAGTTTTCATTGGATCTTGCGGGCGCTCTACCAGCATAAGTTACCTCAAACTATCAATAAACTCTTCGGCTGCGGTGGGATGGATGGGACCGATAAAGTCGGACTCTTCCATTCCCGTGTAGTTTCCATCCTCCGTAAGAACTGAGGGAAGAAGTCCCCTCTGCTGTGCGTCCTCAACGATGCTTTCGGCCCTGCCATGTACTGCGGCGTGGACTTGCTGAAACATATTGCTGCGTGACTCGTACGGGTTGTTCATAGTGTGCTCCATTTCTTAGTCTTCCCAACCTTTGCGATACGTAAACTTCTCAAAGTTATCTGAATCGTATAGGTCCTGATATCTGGCAGGAACCTTAGACAAGTAATCGTCCTCTGGTTCCTTGGTTTCCGTGTTGTTACTATCGGGTTCCATATATGTATGTTACACCATACTAGCGGTTGATGGGGTTACTGTTGGCGTCGACCGCCGCCACGCCGCTCTTCTACTGAACGAGGAGCGGGGACGGTACCACCGCCGGGGCCAGCAAGACCAAGAGCCCTGTTAGCCGCTTCGTTTGATTCACGTTCCCGCTGTGCTTGGTTCGCAGTAAAGGCTTGACGAGAGTTAGTAACTCGTCGGCCTTCACGTCCCTGCTCACCAGACTGTGTTGGGAACGATCCTTCAGCCTGACTGCGTCGCGCACGCTCCTTACCTACGGCTGCCTCAACGTTCTCCCTAGTCATAGGTAGTACTGGGCCCGCTACGCCTCTTTTCAACTTCTTGAACTGAGTAGCCGTCATTTCAAAAGCCTGATTGCGTGCCTCTCTGGCCCGTGCTGCCTCATCTCCGCCCTTTTGGATCTTACGAACCTCAGTGACACCGGTGGTTCCAGAGGTACCAACCTGCCCTGAGACACTAGTACCAATGAGGTCAGGACGCATCAAGTCTCTAATGGAATCGTCGGTCTGTTCTGACAACGCAGTAAGGGCAGCAATGTCCATGTCTCCTACAGGAACTCCCTGAACAGCAGCCTCATTCTTGATACGCCCAACGTCGGAGATTGTACCTCTAACGCCCGGAATATCGATAATAGCGGACCTTGCCTCTGTCTCCCCTTCCGCAGGAGGACGGGGGGTTTCCAGACTTTGACCCGATGCGGCGGCACCGGCAAGGATACCGGCCCCTCCCATACGAAGGATTGCTTCGTCTTGTGTCTTGGGGGCTTCTACCTCTTCTCCCTCTGGCGCGCTAACTCCGGGGGTACCCGCGCCCTCTCCGGGCATCATGTACTTAGGCATAGAAATGCCACCCTTATCAGCACCGCCTGCCGCAGCGCGATAGAAACGACGCCCACCACGCTCCAGATTCTCTGGATCGCGGGGTTCAAAGCCCACACCAGATGCAGAGTCTTGAAGAGCAGCCACTGGGTCTTCGGTGAACATCTCTGCACGCTCAATTTCTGCTCTTACGGGCTCACGAACGTTTTTGATAGCGGGGGCGGCTTCTTCCATACGAGCACGGATGGCACGATGACCACCACGAGGATCTGATGCGGGTGCACGATCTGTGAGAGGACCGCTATCAACTGTGGTATCAGGCTCATTTTCCTCAGCGAACTGAATACGGCTAACCTTTCTAGTACGGAAAGGTGACGGGAGAATAGAGACAGGAGAACCACGCATAGGCGTACCAGTTGGAGCAGGCCCCCGGCTCGAACTATCTGCTGGAGGTTCTGCGTAAACAGAACGAGTTAGGCCCTCTTTCTCTAGTTCTTCAGGGGACATATCGTACTTAGACCTGCCGCTTTCGAGTACACCCGGCGCTACAGGATTTCCAGCCTCTCGCGTATACGCCCTACCATTCGGGAACTCTTCAGTAGGTTTAGCAGCCTGTTTAACAGCCTGCTGTACGACAACGTCGTCTGGTCCTACTACGTGCTCTTTGCGGGAAGAGCCTGATCCTGTGGCGATAGTCTCTGTGCGGTCAAACACCTCAACGTTTTCGGCGTTAAACTGTGACTTACTAATGTTAGTAAGCGGTAGTACTGGCCCCTGAGTACCACTTGGCAGTCTTTCAGTAGAACGAGCCAGCGTGGTTCCCGGCTTAAAACGTACGTCAGTAATAGCGCCGCCCCGAGCGGCCTTTTCCGTATTCCATTTTGGACCCATTCGACCGGTCTTGGGGTCCATGGTTTCCCTAATGTTACCGGGGGCCAGACCCATGCGAGTAGCGATAGTCCGTGGACTCTGGTCTTCAAGACTACTCTGATACAGTGAGTCGCTGGCTTTAGGTTTAGGTACCTTATCTAGCGCCGCTGTGACTGCCTTCTCGGTGTAGGAACCTACTGAAGAATCCCCAGATGGATTATCGGAGTCGTCTTCGTGTTCTCCAGACTCTGACGTCACTCTGGATAGGTCACTAGTCAGGCCCACACTTTCTGTTTCTGGGACGTCTAGGATGTCTTTTTCCTTGGCCATGGGTACCTCCGTACACGTTACACAACAAAATTACCACACAGAATGTATGTGATATCTAGGTTTTGTGCTTGTTATCGTGTTACGGGTTTCCAAGTCATGGAGGAGATGGTCTCTCCTGTATCACCCTCAATGTCATCAAAACCGATGATGAAAGTGAGATCCAGACCTCTAGGGGCCACAAAACCACGTGCAATAGCGCACGCCTTTGTAGCCTGATTCACAGCGGAAGCGCCGATAGCCCTGATCTTGGGTGATTGCCCAGCCACTACAGCGCGGGCCACAATGGAACCCACAGACGATGGGTTACTAGATCCGGACACCTTGATTACTTCTTCTTGCTCAGCCATTAGTACAACCTTTCGTATAACAGAGTATTACGAAAGTATATTATACGTATCCGGCTTCCTTGAGGAGGCTAGTTATGTCCTCTAAACGTATTATTGCGTAAGTCTCACCAAGTGACTTTTCGCCCACTCCGGGGCGTTTTACTACCAGAATTGGGAGAGCGTTCCCCCCGACTTCCTCCTGCTGTGCCTGCGATACAGCATCATTGAGCCAGCCTGAGAGGTCGAACTTGCGCTGGTTCTTGCACTGAATGATTGCTTGGCGACGAGGGCTAGCAATGCCGTTGATGTCACCGCTGTCATACTTACCAGACAAACTAGGCCGAAAAGCCTTCTTAAAACTACGAGATCGTAAATACCTGACGATAAGCGTCTCAAACGATGTGCCTTTAGCCTTGTTCTTGTTACCCATATACCTGCCATCCTACTCCATAATAACTACTAGGGGGCGCACTCTCCACGACCCGTGTCCAAGTACAAACCTGTGGTGGTCACGAACGCCCATGAATACCACCCTTCATACAAGTCGATAACCAGTATCCCAGCAGACTCATCGTAGACAAACTCGGAGTCACTCTGACCTACAGATCGCAGACTCTTACCACCTGTCCCCACGACAAAGTGCGTGATACCGTCAACCGTAGCCCTTTCATAGTGGTGGTCATGGCCTGATAGGGCGATGGCACCCTCCGGTAGCAGGTCTACAAACGGAGCAACACCAGAGTAGTTACCGTGTACACCGGATGAGTACCGGGGGCGATGCCAGTACGCAATAACACAATCAGTAGCATCTTCCAACTTGTTTCCCAAAAACTCTGTCTGGTCGTCAGTTACTACCTCAGAATCTAATGCGATTAGGCTCCACATACCCATATCAAAGGCGTAGTAAAACTTAGACAGACCAAAATACTTCGCATAGCCCGCCGCAAGCCCGGTGTAGTACTCGTGGTTACCCGGCACCGGGTAGGTGATGTGCTTCAACTTACCCCAACTAAGGTCATACATACCCATAAAGGCGTCGTATGAGCCGTTCTCGTACTGAAGGTCTCCCAGTGCCAGCACAGCATCGGGGTTTACTAACTCTGCTAGTAGGGCAGTATCTTCGTGAACGCACATTGCCGTAGAACTGCTGGAGCAAACCATGTCTCCTACAGCGACGATACGCCTGCGCCATACCTCAGGGATGGTGGTAGTGCTTGTAGTAGACGCAACTGTGGTAGTGGTAGTGGTCGTAGATACAGCAGTGGTCGTAGGGGCAACGGTAGTCGTAGTAGTGCTGACGACTTCAGCAGGAGTAGTTACGTCAGTCGTGCACGATGCCAGTAGCACCGGCAGTATTAGCCACTTCCGCTTGACCATTCCCACTCATCTCCAGCAGGGTAAATGTTCTCGGGTCGCCCTTTGACGTACACCAACTTACTATCCCCCAGCATCAACTGGTGCTGTACACCATCGACTATCCACGGGTAGTTGATGTCTTTGGTACCAGTACGGAACTCGGTACCAATCTCGGGGGCGCTACCGATTGCCATGGATGCGGTTAATTGGTAGGTGGGCTTTCAACGGGGTGTAAGGGAGGAACGCCCCGCAGGTACCACACTTGTAGTACCTGAATGATTTACCGTTCTCTCCTAGCGAGAGATTGACGAAGCCGGGGGTACCTGACCCCTCGCAGACTACGTCCTTTGCATCATCATGTAAGAGATCCATATATAACCCTCCATCATAGTAATCAAATCATGCAACTGGTCGCTATCTAATTCTTTCCAAGATCCACCGCTGTCTTTGTCAACTCGCGGAAGCATTTGAGCGAGTTCGTAACGCTCATCGTTACTAAGACCTAACTGCTCCTTGAGAGCCATGGCCTTACGGTACCTATTGCGTACTGGATCTGATGTCATAATTGTCGTCAACTCTGCCTCCACCTACTAGGTGCGTGGTTATTTTCTACTGAGAACTTATGTTCATCGCTGTCGTAGCGTCGGAAGATCCACTGGCAGGGGTCGCTACCGTCCTCCCAACCCTCTTCTTCTTCTTCAGAAATAGGAATGCCGTCATGGGTAGCGCATACGAGTGGGCCAATCCAGCCCCTCTGCTGTCCGTAACGTACCCACTCTTCATAATCAACGTGATAGGTCATCATTTCTTACTCCAACAATGGCTCTTATAACTACAGAATTTACACATGCTGCAACTCTTGTGTGTTGCTACCACCGGCTTGGGCGGTACTACATTGGTCTCTAGGTACCCCTTGACATCCTTAATACCTTCAAGGATTGGCTCAATGAGTTCAGGAGTGTACTTAAGGTGGAACTCCTTGACCTCCTGTGAGGGCTTCCACTCGTACAAAATGATGGCGTCTTCAATACCTAGACACATCATGTATAGGTTTACCTGACGACGGTGAGTAGTGAGAGGGCGCTTGATACGTTTCCATAGATCATCTAGGCTCAGGTCCCCGTTCTCGTAACCCTCATACAACTTAGGAGCATCCCAACGGATAGTACCCAGTCCTACAGACTTGATCTCCACAACAGCCTGACCCTTAGTGTCTTCCCAGACGCCGTCAGCGTGACCGATAATGCTGTACTCCTCACTACTCAAAGGTACTTCTTTGTACTTCAAGTCGGCAGAACCGCAGTGGTCGCACCCCTCAGGAGAGGTACCAGCAAACTTGGCGTCACAAGAGTTGCACTGCCAGTTACCAAATAGACCTCCGGCTTTCCACATCCACCTCTGCCACTTGTCGTGGATGTTGTGGCCCTCAGCAAAGATGTTCATACGCCTAAGGTTCATAGACTGGGGATCACTCTCCTCAGTGTCCATGATCTTGTACCACGTTGAACGTGGGCACCAGTCGTCCTTGGCCATCTCGCTGGAGTGGAAGTGTTTGGTATCTCTATGGGAGTTGCGTTCAGCCTGCTCTATAGCGAGAGCCGCCTCTATCTTAGATAGGAGGCGATTAGTGGGCTTTGCCGTGAACTGCTCCTTGTAGTTCTTCATATACCACGGCTGTTCAGTCATCAATCATCTCCAGAAAATCGTCTTCGGTTAATACTACGTAGCGGTGACCCGCCAAGTCAATCTGCATCAGAGGGATACGCCCCTCCAACCTAGCCCTCTTAACTAAGTCGCGCATGTCAACGGACTTGATGCTGTAGGACTTAGCATCTGGGTCCATCTTGAGTTTGTTCTCAATCATGAACTCTTCTGTGCGCACGTCAGCCTTGCGTACCCACCCAGCACCAGACATAGCGTTACGGCTACCTCTGTAAGCCTTGGCAGTACGCTCCTCTTGGCGTTTCGACTTCTTACCCGAGTCACTCATTGGTCAAACAGTACGTCAGCAATTTCCTCAATAGTGTCGCTCTGCAATTCAATACGCTCTTCGACAACGTCAATCTTGTTAAGTATGACCTTAAGCAAGTCCTTAATCATACCGAGTTCGTGGGCGTACTGCTTGAGTTCGTCCCTCTTCTTAGGCATATCGTCGTAGGGGTAACGACTAGGGTGGTATGCCCTACCGGAGGAGTCTTTAGGGACGAACAATCGCCCTTGCTGTGGCATGTTCTCACTCATCAGATACTGCTCCCTCTGGTTCAACGCCTTCTCCCAAGACTGCTGAGACTGCTGCTTCTTTGAGGCGTTTCTGGAGCCCCAGATCCTGTCGAACCATGTCATAGAGTTCTTCCTTCTTGCTGGCTATTCGTTCTCCCTCAAACTTATAACGTCCCTCAAACAATTCCAGAGCGAGGGCAACGTTGACGATATCTTTGGCAACATCAAAGTCACCCTTTCGATAACCGCCTGAGTTTGCAAAGTAGAAGTCAGCCACAGCAACCTGCTGGGGGCGGTAGGTCTTGTTCTTCATGACACGCATCTTGATGCTCTGTCCGACACGGGTGTCCAACTTGGAACCCTCAGCAATCCACTCGTCACGACGTACCTCAACACGGGTGAAGTAATAATAGTTCTTTGCCTTACCACCGGGAGTTGTGCGAGGATCGCCGTACATGACACCAATCTTGTCACGCCACTGGTTGATGGCGATGAGGGTACATGACCTCTCCTCCTCAGTCAACGAACGGCGCTGAGCCTTAGCGCACTTCTTGAAGAACCGGCTGAGGATCTGAGCACCAGTAGCGACGCTGGACTCATCCATAGCCTTGTTGACCTCAGTCTCTGTGACTAGGGCGGGCAGAGAGTCGATTACGACACAATCAACAGCCCTGTTCTCTACGGCCTTGAGTACGAGTTCCAGAGCGGACTCCATCTCGTTAGTCTCAACCACCCAAAGCCGTTCAAGGTCTACCCCAAACGAAGCGGCATACTCAGGAACATACTCTTCTGCGGCTACCCACAGTGCCAGCCACTCTGGGTCTTTGGCCTGATTAGCGGCAATGGTCTTGTAAGCAATAGCAGTCTTACCTGACGACTCCTCACCCACAATCTCATTCCACTGATTAGCGGCCCAACCCCCACCAAGAGCGAGGTCAAAAGCCAGTAGCCCAGTGGACGTATGAGGTACTTCTACCTTTGCGTCGCTACCCCTGATGAGTAGATCTTCTCCGTACTTCTTGTTGATTTCGGCTGCTAGTTCTTCAATTATTGACAGTTTGTCGTTCACTTTGTTCCTTGTTGTTGTTATGACCAGTTAGTTTCCAAACCTTGAGCGAAGGCTCCGTTGTATCCACATTCAAAGCAGTGTGGGCGTGGCTGTTGACCATTGACCCTAGCCGCACCGGCACCCATACCCGAGTATGCCGTGTATCCGGTTTTACTACCGCAAGCAGGGCACTGCATGTTGCCTTCCGTACGGTGTGCTTCCCCACCTCTCCAAAGGCGCATAGCATCGCTCATACTCACCTCGGCATTAGCGTCACGGTTAGGGTCTAGGACCTGCTGACGCTCCCCCTGCTGAAGAGGTACACCTTCCATAGAGGGCTGTGGTGCCGCCTGCTGTTGTGGTACAGGCTGAGGCTGTTGAACCTGTTGGACTGGGGGCTGTGCAGGGGGCAACTTGATGCCGTACTGAGGCTGTGTGTTGCCAAGTTTCTTAGCCCACCAAGACGTACTATCGTTACTCATCTTCACCATTCTCCCGCATGATGTCTTCTAAGTTTTTAAGAAAGTCCAACTGAAGGGCGTCAAACGCCGTTTCAGATGACAACCTGATATCAGGAAGTTCTATATCTTCTACCATCTTTAAAACCTCGCTGTCAATAAGGCAACCGATAACTGAGACTGCAAAAGAGGTCAACTTGTCCAAAGTCTCAACGCCCTCATTGGCGTCGAACTTACGCTCAGGGTCCATGTACTGAGTCATCCACCACGAACAGTTAGCGATGGTCTCCCCACCCTTGCCCTGCTGTAGGGTCATCCACAGTTTGAGAGTGTCTCTAATATCATGTTCTAGAGCCTCTTCGGAGGGGGTAACGAACCCCCCTTCTTCCTCCGCAATCTCATGACCGTTCAGGGGCGACAACCTCATGTAGAAATTACGCTGTTGCATTCTGGTTTCGTCGTTCATATCAGCCTTTCGCCTCTGCCCATGAACCTGCGAAATGGGCTTCTACTTCTAGTTCTACTCCCATAATCGATGTACCGTTTCCCATGGCAGTCTCAATAATGGGTACCCAGTTGTTAACCTCATCAGTAGGAACCGATGTTACCAGTTCGTCGTGTACCTGTACCAGCAGTTTACACTTGGGGTACTCCAATGCTGAAGACACTTTCAACATCGCTTCTTTGCATATCTCAGATGCAGTACCCTGAACTATGGCGTTAATTGCCTGACGCTCAGCCCTAGCACGTTCTGCGAAGTCAGTGGATGACAGACCCGGAACTCTGCGCCGTCTACCATTAAGCGTCTCAACGTAACCTACTTTGGTGGCTTTGGTTATAACTTTGTTCTTCCAGTCTGTAAGACCGGCGTAGCCCTTGTTGTAGTTATCTACGACAACACGAGCCTCATCAAGAGATAACTGACCACCGGTAGAATCAACGAGACGCTTAGGACCACCACCATATCCCATGAGAAAGTTTGGCGTTTTCCCATAAATGTTGCGCTCCTCGCTAGTGATTTCCTCTGGGGGTTTGCCTAGAATAACACTGGCAGTACCAGCGTGTACGTCAATGTTCTCCTGAAAGATGTGTAATAGTGCGGGGTCCCGACTGTACATAGCCATGATTCTCATCTCAATCTGACTGTAGTCAGCCACTATAAGACTGTTCCCCGGCTCCGCTACAAACAAGCCACGCACACGCCCATCTCTAGGTATGTTCTGGAGGTTGGGGTCGCTTGCGGAGAGTCTCCCAGTCGCAGTGCGGTGAAGGTGAAACTGAGGGTGCAATCTACCACTATGAAGCAGGGGGAGTAACCCCTCTACGTACGTGGACTTCATCTTCTTGAGTTCTGAATACTTCATCAGTAAGTCAATTACAGGATGCTGCCCCTGCAATGACTTAAGTGAATCCTCGTCAACACTGGGCTTACCCTTAGCAGTAGTCTTCTTGGGCTTAAGCCCGAGACCCCCCTCACGCTTCTTGTTGAAGAGAAGTTCTGCCTTGTGGACGTTACTGTCTGGGCTAAAGCCTATGGGAGCGTACTGTGATATCTCAGCCAACGTATTGTTAATATCAAGGTCTAGAGACTTACCAAGTTTGACAAGTTCCCTTTTGTTAACTTGGATGCCATTCATCTCCATCTGAGCCAGTACGCCCAGAGTATCCATGTCCAAGAACGTGGCCGGAATAAGTGACTCGTTGTTCTGTATGTACCTGTACAGACGCTTGTACGCCAGCCAAGCCCACCTCACGTCGTAGTGTACGTACCTTGCCGCCTTACTGAACGGCTCTGTGGTGATCGTCTTGCCGATCTTCCCATCACGATGGTAGGGGTCGAACTTGAATACACGATCAAGGATTGACGTAAGGCGGTAACTCGTCAAGTTCTCATCAACGATGTGCATGAGTACCTGAGTATCGATGTACCTACCTTTAGGCAACTGTCCACCGTAGTACTTCGCTACCGACTTACAATCGAACTTTATATTCTGATTGACCTTGACGATGTTGGGGTCCATGAACAGAGGTTCAAGGGCAGTAAACACCTGCTCTTGAGTCAACTGCTCTGGGGGCTCGGTGAAGGTAGCAGGGATGAAGTACTTAGCCTTAGCCATGCTCTCCTTACCGCTGGCCAACACCGCACGGTATCCCTCTGGTGGAACGGTCGTACCGTCTCCACGCTCCTCAGGAACCAAGACCTCACCGTTGGGGTGACCCATGGGGATAGCCCATGACCTACCTGATACGGCTATACCAATCCAGAACACGTCATTACGAAGAGTGTCAAGTGCTACGTTGCCGCGCCACTTATCCTCAATGGCCTGACGTGACCGCTGGACAACTGTCGGATGCGTGCTCTTGAGTGATGTGGACTTCTCTTTCCACTCCGCCTCTACGATGTCCATGACTTCGCTGTGTCGGTGAATGTTTCCACGTGTCTCAACGTCAAAGCAGAAGATACCCTCTTCCTTGACGGCATCGACAATTGTCGATAATTCGTCTAGAGACAGAACGACGGGGGCATAGTACCCCCGTCGCTCCGTTGTGAGATTGTCCATGGACTCAGTTGTAGTCCATTTCCTCAGTGGCGATGTCCACGAGAGTCTTACGGTTAGGGATAGGTACGATACTTTCATCGTAAGCCTGACCATTGATTGACTCAAGTTCGGAATCAGTCAGAGGAGTAATGTTCCACTCCTCATCCAGATCACGATCACGTACCATCTGGTGGTTGGTCTGTGAGGTCGGACCCTTACCACTGCGGGAGATTGCCCAGTAGTGCTTGGGGAGTGGGCCCTGACGTGGGTCCTGATGGAAGTTCTTAAGGGAGTCGATGACCCGTGGGCCGACCTCGTAAGAACGCACAACAGTCTCACCATCTTCGCTCATTAGAGCGACGTTGAACGCAAAGCGAGCGCTAGGACGATGCCCAGCATCACACAGCGGACAACCCTGAGGGTGAATGTCGGCAAGGCACGTAAAGGACTTCTGTCCCTGACGCTCTACCCAGTGCTGTCGATAGGAGGTGTACGGCTCATCCTCAAGGAACTTGACGATGACAGGCTTTTCTTCAATCTTCAGACGCTGTGCGTAGGGGCTGTCAGCCTGCTTCGTGGTATCCACGTTGCCCCACCCACGACGAATGACCCTGCGGGCATTCGTGCGGTCCAAGTCGTCGTCGGCTGGTGCCGAGGTGACGACGTCATCAATGTCGGTGTCGTTATCTGTGTCGAAACGTCCCATGTCTTTAACTCTATTCTTTGTCAGTGTGTTGGATAATTGTCAGCGATTTCTTTGCGGAACCGCTTCCAGTCAGAGTTCTTCTGACTGTTGAGGTTGCACGCTATCGCTGTTTCTACTAGAAACACAACCTGTGCTTCCGTGTAGAGCCTGCGCCCCTTGATATCCGCTCCGGGTATCTGCTCCTTGCGAGGAGGGGGCGTACGAAATGCTGCTCCGGGAATCCATCCTTTGGCTTCCCACGACCTGATAGTGACTGGCTTTCTTCCTAGCGCAGTAGCCAGAGCACCGATGCTGTAGAACTTCTTCTCTACTCCCTTGACGTTGTATACCTGATGTGAGAGTCCATTTAACCACTCGTGGGAGGCTCTGTCAATAGAGGCTCCACGATTTTTAGGCTTTGTGTTACCCGGAAAGTCCTGTACATTTTCTTCATGCTTCTGCCGCTTGCTCTTGATGTCTGGCATCTCGTTGAACAGGTCTAGTGGATCTTTCATCTGGTATCTCCAATGTGAATGCTACGCATACATTTGACAACCTTTTTGGTAGCACGGTTACGTGTCAAGCCAGTAGCGGTGAACTGCACGTTACCAACAATAGTCTTAGCCTCCCACTTAGCCAGTGACAGGCGACACGTTGATACCTCAGTAGTCATACGAGTCTTCTTCCGCAGGCTTGATAAAGGCGTAACT
>Ga0181600_10001658_pt1 | contig 17334 bp, 11 predicted proteins | sample 041ome_2_FD_132982 | JGI IMG/M metagenome (GOLD analysis project Ga0181600, IMG submission 132982) | Coastal salt marsh microbial communities from the Groves Creek Marsh, Skidaway Island, Georgia - 041406US metaG (megahit assembly) | ecosystem: Environmental > Aquatic > Marine > Intertidal zone... | reverse complement strand
CCCTAAACCCTAAACCCTAAACCCTAAACCCTAAACCCTAAACCCTAAACCCTAAACCCTAAACCCTAAACCCTAAACCCTAAACCCTAAGTAACCCTACCCCTCGGTACGAGTAACCCTAAGTAACCCTAGGAAGAAACAGAGACCCTCTAAAAAGGAAGGAAGGGAGACGGTACGAGGAGCCAGATGAGAAAGAGAGAGAGAGAGGAAAAAAGGGACGTTTCTATCATTACAAAAATCGCTTTACGGCGTAAAAGTCGGCGCTTGCGAAGAACTCGCTCGCTCGTACAGCAGTCGCGCCGGCAACGACGCGAAAGGGTCTTCGTTTCGTTTTGAGCGCAGATATTCAATCCCGTCTTGACACGCTCGCTTGCATTCGCCATAAATGTGAGCGACAGCCTCATCATCGTCGATGGCGACGCTTCGTTGTCGAAGATCAATCGGCTCCATGAATCGAAAATAGAATCGTTCGGGTGTCTTTGGCGCGAGGACCGGTTGGATGAATAGTTCTTCATCGCCTTCATCCCCATCTGTGAAGCGCGTGTCGACTGCTCGTGCTCGCGGCATCTTTGTCGCGCGCTCACGCACGTTTGCGCCGAGCAATGGATTGTTCAACAAGTCGCGAGCGTCGGCGACAATCTCGAAAGAGTCCTCCGCTCCGACTGCCGCAAAAGGCACTATGATTGCGTCATGTTTGATGGCCATGCGAACAAACTCGGGTTGCGTCGGCCAGAACAACTCATACTTTTCGTTTCTCCTTTTGAAAGCCTCACGGACGCCACCTGGAAAGAGTAGAACCGCCTCGCCTTGCTTCATCAAGCGATAGAAATTCATTCCGGACACAGGTACGGCACCAAACGTCGTAAAGTCGCCGAGACCGCCCATCGTCATCGCACGGCGAGGAGGCGCGGGCTCGCTTCGTGGCAGCATAGACTCAATTGGAGTCCCCTTGACCGCATCGCGAAGTGTGTCTTCGAACGCGCGAGACGGTGACGTTTGATCTTCGCTGACGCCCGCACCCACTCTAGATACGACTGGATGCGCTAAGCCGCGAACGCACACGTTGTACTCGCGTAAGAATTCATCCACTAAAAAGCCCAAATCTGGCGCCATGGTTTGATGGTTTCCGACGAGAAGAATGGGCCGGGTGCCACGCTGACGAATCGGCACAGCTCGCAAACCGGAAACAACCTTGCCATCTGGTCGAGTGGAAAAGAAGACTGGGCTCGTGAGCGCCCGCAGTCCAGAGAGACTTGCACGCGCTTTTTCAATGTCAGCGATCGATGGCGGCTCAAACTTGGCGTCTCGCGTCATGACGTCATCGCTCTGCCGCCGCGGCGCGAATCCGTTTCGCGTTGCAATTTTCATCAAATTCGTCTTTGGTTCTTGAAGGAGCGCGTGCGACGCGCCACGGACGACTTCGACTTTACAACTGGGAAGAAACTTGCGTAATCTCTCGCTTTCCTCAAGACTCGGAATGAGCTGGTCGTTTTCGCTCGCCACCACCAAAGTCGGCACTCGAATCGACGTCAAGCGACGATAGTCATCCTCGTTCAAATATTCGCATCCGGCACGAAGAACCTTGTCTAATCTATGCGCGAGTGCGTCGCGCGGGATGATTTCAGCGAGTGCGCCGAGAGCAGGCAATAACGCCGAGAGCTCTCGAACGCTCTCCACCGCCGTGTTCAAGGGATCCCTAGACGCGTTCGCGTCCGATGCAAACTTCTCAACGACGCCAGTCGCCATGCGCACCGGATCGATGAGCACGGGTGTCAACGCGTACGGCACTGCACTCCATAATTCTTCAGGAACGCTGGGGAGGGCGGGTCCAAGCACTGGCCAAACGCTCCTGTCAAACGAAGATGCTGGATTGACTAAAATCAATCTCGTTATCAAATCGGGCCGTTCGCACGCGACGCACAGAGCGAGAAGACCTCCCATGGATTCACCGACGAGAAAGACGTCTGTCGTTTCACCGGAACGCCGAGACGCAATGTGCGCTTCGAGATACTCGCACACGACTCGAACGAGCTCGAACACGTCGCTTCTATCACTCGCCGGAATGTTGAGCGCAACCAAATCAAACTCTTTCGACAAATACGCAAACTGCGAAGAAGCGCTGAACCCGGTTCCGTCCAAACCCGGGAGGTACACTGCGAGCGGCTTGCTCGTTGCATCCGCCTTGCTCGTCGCGACGTGCTCTTCGCCTTCTATGACTGGACAGAAGATGCGAGGCGGTCCAGCTGTGTCCCGACCTAAGACATCGCGCAGTGTCACGCGTTTTCCATCGTCGTTTGCGCCTCCGGACGTCGACGCGATTTCCATGAATGCGTCGTCCGAAACGCGCCGCATCGACGAACCGGCGCTTCTGACTGCGACGCTTCTGGACGACGCGGCGACGCGCGAGCGAGCAGCGCTTCGAGCGCACGCAGAGGAGGAAGACGTCGATGCGTTCGCGCATATCGACGGCCGCATCGCGACAAATCGGGAAGTCGGGTCGTCGTCGTGCAGTGCCGTGTTACTCGTTTGGATTAATCCAAGTAAGTGGATAGGCGCGTGACGTCACTTTAGCACTCACAGAGGATGTCCGTATCCGCGACGCAGCAGTTTTCCTCGACGGGTCCATCGCGCGCGTTCGCGTCGAAATCGTTTCGAACGTCAACGTCGCGACGGTGTTCGCGCGTCACCGTCGTTACCGCCGCACAAGACTTGTCCGATGCCAAGGTGGTCGTCGTCGGTGCCAATGGCAAGACTGGACGCCGCTGCGTCGAGTACTTGCGCGAGAAGACGCAAGCGAAAGACGTCGTCGCTTGCACGAGAAGCGGTTCGTACGACGGTGGGTCCACAACTGACGGTCGAGTGTCGTCGATGAGCGTGAATGTCGCTACTGCGAGCGTCGCCGAGCTCACCAACGCGTTTGACGGCGCCAAAGCCGTCGTCTTCGCGGCTTCTCAATCGCAAGCGGGCGGCGACGCGTCGCAAGTGGACCGCGATGGCGTTATATCGTGCGCGCGAGCGTGTCTGCGCGCAGGGGTCGAGCGATTCGTTATCGTGAGCTCGGGCGCGGTGTCGAAGCCGGCGTCGCCCGTGTACATCTTCCTCAACTTGTTTGGCGGCATCATGAGAAACAAAATTCTTGGCGAAGACGCTGTTCGAGCGCTTTATTTCGACCGACCAGGCCAGTATTACACCATCGTGCGTCCGGGAGGCCTGTCTGAAGATCCAGCGCGAGGCGTTTCGGCGTTGGAACTCAACCAAGGCGACGAAATCTCTGGTCGAATTTCGCGAGAAGACGTAGCAGCGATTTGCATCGAAAGCATCACGCAAGAAGATGCCGCGAACGCGACGTTTGAATGCTACAGTTGGGACGCGGCCAAACCGCTTGGGGAAGTTGGCTTGTCGAACATGATGAAGTCCACCACGGCAGAAGGCGAGGTGAAGAAAACTGGCAAGGAGCGACGCGGGAGCACGTGGAATGAATTGTTCTCCGGCCTGTCAGCTGACGTGCCGGGCGCAAAACAACAAGGTGAAGGTTTTACGTTGTAATCTCGGTAAATCTATAAAATAGTATTGTAGAGGAGTGGCGGCACTCATGATACACATCATTGAAACGCGTTTGGATTGCCATCCGCATCTATTCCCTTGGATAAATACATCGCGTCGTTGCTCGCGTCGAATACCATTCGATTACGCCCAATGACGTCCAATCCCAATGCCATGAATGGCGACACGCTCGCGCCTAGAGCATTGAAAGCTGGTAAATCTCCGACGCAACACATGCCTTGGTAAACAGATTCGAGATCTTCCGTTTCTCCGATGACGCGCAAATCGTACGGCGCGATGGCCATACCCATTGTTTGACCGTCCACGCCCTTGACTTGTAACCCGCCCCGCTGTACCTTTTCGGAGTCCGGTCCGATGCCGGCGTTTGCGCTCGCCATCCAATTGACCACGCTAAAGAACGATCCCATGTCGACGATTGCGTCAAACGTTTCCGCCCCGTTGAGACTGCATCGAACCGTCTTGAGACCAACCGGATGTTTTCGCATGGGAATCTTAACCAAGTCGTCCACGCTTAGGGCGCCGTCCGCAATCGCACCCTTTGGCCAGAAGGAAAGCGCTGAAGTCGCGAAGTCGAATTCTATTTCAAACTGTCCGAGTAAATCGAGCCCGATGAGTCCGCCGATGTAAGGAGGTAAACCCACGGCGGCGAGATCCGTCACAACGGCGTCGAACGAATCGAAGCGCTTCGCACCGAGGCGGACATCCTTGATGGACACTTTTTGTCTTAACGTTTCACCAGTGCCAGTTAAGCCACGCACGGCGGCGCCCTCCGTCACTTGGCCCTTGTCCAACATGGAAACGACTTTCGGGGTGACGAGCGCCGTTGTAGCGCCGGTGTCAATGACGAAATCACAGAGACCGATGTCGCCTCCTACGTCCAGCGTCACTACTGCGTATCCAGCGCGAGGATTCCCGGCGACGTTGCCTAGCTGTCGAAGCGGCGTCTTCGTGCACGAGTTTTCCAGAGACATCCACGACTCGGCAGCCCTGCGTTCTAAATCGCTCTTCTCGAAACAATCGGCGTAATCGACATTCATCCTCGCCAAGTACTGCTTGAGCGATTTCGCCCGCAAGCCTTTCGCGCGCCGCACCCACCGCTCGTATCGCGCTGAATCAGCCGAGGATGTCGAAGGCGCGTCGTCAGCCTCATCAGCACTCGCTCGACAAGGTTGAAACGACGCGCGAACGCATCGCCGCGATGGAAGCGAACGCATAGTCGGTGCGCGCGCGCCCACGCATGTCATAGTTGCTCGCGTCGTCGTCGTCGTCGTCGTCATCGCCATCAAGAAAGAGTCAGTCAACGAGCGAGGCACTTTATGACGAATGGACAAGAAGTGTACTTTTTCAGCCTTCAGAAGGAAGACCTCGACCTCACACCACACCACGTCGAAGTCGAAGTCGTCGCTTCGATGGAGTCGCATCTCGGGTCCTTCCACCAGGCGACGCTGCGATGGGATTACTTTGCCCTCATTAACGACGCCGCCCGTCGGCGCTCCGAGCGCACAAAGACGGGCGACGACGATGGCGGTGCCGATGATGCCGGTGCAAACGACGAGGGCGGCGGCGCGACGGTTGTCGATGTTTCTTCGGATGCTCCGGCGTTTTCACCCTCGGGCAAGCCGTGCGAAGAGGTGCCTCTGAGATTTAACAACGCGCGCGAGTACGTGGAGACGTTCAAGCTGCTTATATTAGAGGAGTGCGCCGCCATCGTCAAACGTGGGTCGGATGACGAGCGGGAGCGAGCGTCGAAAGTCGCAGGCGTAGTGGAGGTTATCAGACGCGGAGAATTCCACGCTGGAAAGTTTGCTCTAGAGGAAGAGGACGCTTTGGAGTTTCACGACAACGATTTGGTGCTCTTGACCAAAGTGAATACGGATTTGGACGATAAAAACTCGGGAAAGAGCGCTCGAGCGACGCACGCGTTGGGCATCGTCGAAGGTCGCGAGTCAAAGACGACGCTGCTCGTGAAGCTCTTCTTACCGGATTCTAGCGGCGCTGCGAGGGCGAGAAATGTGAACGAAAACGGAGCCGCCGTAAAGAGAGCAAAGTTGAGCGACGCAGAGTTCAGCGAGGGAGATAAAAAGCGGTTTAGGTCTGTGCGTAACGCGCTCACAGCGGTGAAGGGCGAACGCTGGTTTCTGAAAAATCTCGCCAATCTGTCCACGGTAACGCGGGAGTGGTTGGCCATCCACGCGTTTCCGTCTCTTCCGTACGCACAAACTATCCTCAAGGCGACGCCCAGCGCGGATGGCGGGGCGCCGACGGGCGCGAACATGTGGACCATGCCGGATGCGCTGAAGAATGAAATTGAGCACACGTACAACGATTCCCAAGTCAAGGCAGTGCAGACGGCGCTCAACAGAGACCCGCTCGTGTTGATCCAAGGACCTCCTGGAACGGGTAAGACGCGCACGATTTTGTCATTGTTATCCGTTCTATTGCATTCGGTGCCGAGTGTGACGGCGCATACGAGCGTCGATTTTGAATCGTATGCGAAAATGCGCGACGAACGAGTGGAAATGACTGCAGAGGAGAAGAGCGCGGCATGGAGACGAGCGTCGCCTTGGTTGAGCGGTGCAAGTAACCCGCGCGATGCTCCACCGATGTTCGTCAAGAATGGTTCGAGCCACAACAATTTGGCTTCTGAACCGGCCCAGTCTCGGGCGCCTAAGTCCGCAACGACGCGGCTTCTTGGATCGGACGCGTACAAGCGTCTAAAGATTCTGGTGTGCGCGCCGTCCAACAGCGCTCTCGACGAGATTGTGCTGCGTATCCTTCAGTGTGGACTGGTGAACGGCGCCGGTGAGACGTACTCTCCCAAGGTCGTGCGCGTGGGGCTGAGCGTGCATCACAGCGTGAGCGAGGTGAGCATGGAGACTCTATTGGCGCAACGACTCGGCGAGCTCGGCGAGCACGCGGATTCCGTACGCAAATTTGAAGCAGCGCTCGAGCGCGATAGGCTTAAATATGCCATCTTGGAAGAGGCGAGTATCGTGTGCAGCACGCTTTCTTTCAGTGGATCGGGCATGTTTGCCCGAATGCTAAAGCCTTTTGACGCCGTAATCGTCGACGAAGCGGCGCAAGCGGTGGAACCATCCACTCTCGTACCACTCGTCTACGGCGCAAAGCAGGTTTTTTTGGTTGGTGACCCGAGACAGCTCCCAGCTACCATTTTGAGCTCAACCGCCATTGAAAACAAGTACGACATGTCCATGTTCAAACGCTTCCAGCTCTGTGGCTATCCCGTGCACATGCTCAAGACGCAATATCGCATGCATCCGGCGATTAGAGACTTTCCATCCAAGTGCTTTTACGACGACGAGCTCGTCGATGGGCCGAAGATGGCGGCGCTCACGGCGCGTCCGTGGCATAGACTTAGTGTTTTCAGACCCTTTGTTTTCTTTGACATCAAGGGTAAGGAGTACAGCGCGGCGGGACACTCTTGGGCAAACGACGACGAAGCCGATTTCGCGGTGGCTTTGATTTCGAATTTACTGAAAAAGTTTCCTGAGCTGGGCGTCGGCGAACACGTTGCTGTCATCTCTCCGTATAAGGCTCAGGTGAAGAATATTCGGCAGAAGATTAAGGAACGCCTCGGAGCCGAAAGAGCGAAGGCGATCGATGTCAATACCATTGATGGTTTCCAGGGCAGAGAAAAGGATGTTTGCATTTTCTCCGTCGTGCGAGCCTCGCAGCACCGAAAGCACAAGAAGAGTAGAGGATTGGGTTTCGTCGCCGACGAACGCCGCGTTAACGTCGGCTTGACGCGCGCGCGGGCTAGCTTGTTCGTGTTGGGGTGCTCGGAGAGTATTCGAGACGATGAAAACTGGGGCGTTCTCGTCGAAAGTGCGCAAAGACGAAAGTGCGCGCTTTCGGTGACCAAGCCGTACAGCGCCTTCTTCAGCAAACACACAAAGGATTACGACGAGGGCGATCTTTCTGATGATGAAGCCATGTACGACGCGAGAGAGGGCGGTGAGCAACCGGCTCTGCTCATGGATACAGATGACGAGAACTACAGGGACCATTCCAAGGGACACGTGCACACCCCATCCTGGACTGGCGCAGCTGAATTTATTGAAAAGAATGAGCTCCTGAGTGCCCAAGGTGGCTTTTTCAAGGATGGTGTGAAGGATGATTTCGTCGTGGAAAACACGAAAAAAGGTGACGCCGTTGGTGGCGACGGAGACAACATGCTCGCTGACGTCGAAGACGGTGACGACGCCGCTCGCGACGCATATACAGAAAATTCTCCCAACGAGCCGAAAGCGTCCAAGCGGCGAAGCGCACGAGGCGCGGCCAAGTAGACGACACGGACGAACGATTTGTAAAACGAAATAAAACACGTAATAGTCATGTAATAGGAGTACGGAATCACGTTGGTGGAAAGGCTGATTTCATCGTTTCATCGTACGTTTCTGCTCTTCATCGCGATCACGACCTTTACAAGACGAAATGTGAGAAATGCGCCAACAAAGTGATGGTCAGTCACACAATGCATGAGCGTTTTCTCGACGAGAAGAGAGACGTGTGTTGTTTTTTGGCCAGGCTGTGTTGACGCGATGAAGTGGACGACGCGACGCGATACAACGCGCCTCGCGGATACGTACCCACGCGTAGCGACGACGAGAGGTCGACCCACGAACGCGTAGATAAAGGGACATTCACGTCCACGGTTTACGTCGTCGTCGTCGTCGTCGTCGTCCGCGGTTCTCGTTCGTTCCTCGCGCGCGCGCTGCGTCCGTGTCTGAGTGGCGCAGGCTTTCGAATTTCAAAAAAAATTCACCAGACGCACGCAGCGTCGCCGTCGGGGGATCGAACGAGGCGATCGATCGCGAGTGGTCATCGCCATGGCGTCTCGACACGGTTTAGATGAAGACACCAAACAGACGCTCGGTCTGCTCCAGGCGCAACTGCGCGCGCAGGCGAGAGAGATCGCCAGCTTGCAGAGACAGGTGGTGGATATAAAGCGCGAGCGAGACCAACTCGCGGGTAAAGTGTTGAAACCGCTGAACGAGCGCTTTGCCGATTGCGTGAAAGACTTGGTAAAGGAGACGTGCTGGTTTAGACTGAAATCCGTCGAGGAGGTGATCGACGCCAACACGTACGAGTCGACGACGAGGGCAGAGTTTGACTTGGCTGGCGCGCACTCGACGTTTGAGGCCAAGTTTCCCGATTTGAAGGCGGCGAAGATTACGACGAGCGAGAACATCGGCGCATTTGGCGTCGAATTCAAGTCTCGCCCGTTCAAAGGAGAGTTGCTGCAGCTCAAGACGAGATTAGATTTGGAAAAGTTGCTCAACGTGTCCAAGGCGCCGACGCTGGTGCTCTCTCCAGAGCCGGCGCTCCCGTGGAACGCAAAGACCAAATGGAATCCCGCCTTGGAGACGAACCTCGACGTCGACGGCGTCGCGGTGAGCGCCAAGTACACCATGGTTCACGACTCGGTGTCGATGGATCACCTGGACTTTGACATCAGCACGACGCACGAGGAATACGGACAGCTCTCGCTCTCTCGCGTGAGTCAACACACTGTAGCCGAGGACAAGCTCGATGTCAATTCGGGTGGGTGCTGGCGCGCCGGATGGGCGCAGCGCAAGGGTGAATTCGATCTGTCAGCCAACTTTATGACAGACAATGGCTTAGAGTTAGAGATGAGCGCTCGGCGTCAAATCGCCAAGCACTTCAATGGGAAAGCGACGGCTCGAGTGGCGAAGAAGGAGCTCGAGTTTCAAGTCGGATACGAATTCACGGAAGAGCTCAAGGGTTGGGAAGTCGTCGCGAAGTCTGTGCTCACGACCCAAGGTTTACAGAACCCGACGTTCCAGCTCAATCACGGCTGGGAATTTTAAGGTTTATCAGACGCGCGGGGTGAACAGAAAAAGAAGCTTCTGACGTCGCCTTTGGGATGTCGTTCTCCTAAGATGTTTGTTATAATCTTTGCTATCTATTGTAAGCTACGCGTGTGAATTCTCACACCCCGGGCATACCCGATGTGAATCCCTTACCGCGACCACGACCTCCGCGGCCTCCGCGGCCTCCTCGACCCCCGCGAGCGGGACCACCGCCCCGCCCGCCCGCGCGACCTCGCCCGCCGCCGAGCCCGCCCGCCGCCGAGCCAGGCGTGAATTTCTTCGCCTTCTTTTGTCCAGGCTTCCATTCACCACCGTAAAAGTCATTTTTCTTTCGCTGTGTCGTACCGCCGAATCGCTGCTCCGATTCGTCGCGATCGTCGCCGTCGTCATCTTCGTTGTCTTCGTCGTCGAACCACTCTTCGTCTTCATCTGGACCTTGTGGGTCGTCGAGCGCTAGGTTGTAAATCTCGCGGGCAATCTCCGTGACGCCAGCGCCCGTCGACGTCGATGCCATCAAGACCGTTGTGCGCGCACGTTTCGTGTACCGAAGCTCCTCTTGGATGAGATAGGCTCGACGAGCGAGCTCGTTTGGATTGACGTAATCGCACTTGTTGAGAATGACCGCGCACTGCGTCTCGCCGTATTTTGACAGAAAGGCGAGCATTTCTCTATCCGAAGCCTTCAATCCGTGGCGAGCGTCGACGACGAGATAGACGCGCTTTAACGTTGGACGACTCGTGAGGTACATGTCCATGAGTTCGTTCCAAGTTTCAACCCGGCTTTGTTTGGCGAACGCAAAGCCGTAACCCGGCAAATCGACGAGTCGTACGCGCTCGTCTAGCGAATAAAAATTCAAACTCTGAGTCTTTCCCGGAACATCGCTCGATCGAGCCACCGAACTGAGCGTGAGGGCGTTTATCAACGAGCTCTTCCCAACGTTAGAGCGCCCGGCGAACGCAAACTCGGGCACGTCATCCTTGATTTTACTCGCCCCCTTGCCCACGGCGTGCGTCGGCGGCTCCTCCCCTCGTCTCGAAGCCGCCGCGATAAATTTCGCCGTGCGTTTGCTCCGCCCCAATCCCAAAAGTTTCTGCGTCTTATAGTCGAGCATGCTCACGTCGTACATTGCGTATCGCGTCGTCACGTCGCTGATTTCGTTTCGATTTCTCAAAACGCGCGTCGTTCGACCCGCCGTCGAAGCCGTCGTCGTCAAATTGTACTTTTTGATCCGACCCATGATGGCTCCGTCGATCGGCAGCGCCCTAAACTTGGCCCGGTTGCTCAGTTCATTTTTCGTGTCCCCGGAGAGTTCGTTCAAAAGTCTCTCCACCTTTAACCCGCCCTCGGGAATCGTGGACCGCAACGGAGGACCGGAAGCGTCTCTCGTCGTCGAGGCGTCGTCCGCCGCCCGCGCGCGCCCTTCGTCGCCGCCGTCCACACCGCTGATACCCCCGCTCGACCCGGCGCGCACCGCGACGCCCGTTCTCGTCGACGACGCCCGTCTTCTCTCTCGCCCCGTGAACGTCCACGTCGACGAGTAGCCGGGCGACGAAGCGCCGCGCACGAAGCACCTTCGAACCGCCGTCATCGTCCTCGCCACGGCTGTGAAGGATGCCGACGCCGCCGACGACGACGCGAACGCCGACGACGCGTTTCCGCTCGCTCGTCGTCCGGGGGTGATTCTCGCTCGACACATCGCGCGCATCGTCGTCGTCGTCGTCGTGACGGACGGACGGACGGACGGGCTCTGGGCACCGAGCGAAGAGCGCGTCAGAGAGCGCTGACTTCGTGCTCGATGAAAGTGCACTCTCTTTAGCTTATTTTTCTCTTCTTTACGTGAAATGTATACTTTAGTACAAGTACCGGTAGTACTTCAACCAACCTCTCATCCTACTCCATCCTACTCCTGACTTCGCGTCGTCGCCTCGTCGTCGTCGCCTCGTAATAACTTTCGAACGTCCTCGTCCTCGCACGCGCGCTCTGGGGTCTCCCCGGACGCCGACTGCACGGCGACGTCGGCGCCCGCCGATAGGAGAAAGCGGACGACGTCGGCGTGTTCGCCCCGGGCGGCGAGGTGAAGCGGGGTCTCGCCGTCCTCGTCTCGCGCGTCTAGTAACTCGCGAGTTCGACCGAGGTCGTCGGCGGCGCTGAAGATTGCGCGAACGACGTCCAGGGCGCCGGAAGCGCACGCGTCGTGGAAGGGCGTTCCGGCGTTTTCATCCAGCGCGAAGACGTCGGCGCCGGCGGCGACGAGCGTCTTGGCGAAAGCGGACTTGCCGTAGAGCGCGGCGAGGTGTAACGCGGTCTCGCCGTCGGCGTTTTTGGCGTTTAAATCCTCCCCGGCGCTCTTCGCCGCGGCTACGATGTCCTCGAACGCCTTGGCCGCGGCCGCGGCCGCTTCGACGTCGCCGCTCGGACGAGACGCGGCTACCGAGGCGGCGGCTATGACGTCCTCGTCGTCGTCGCACATCCGAAGCGCCGCGCGGACGGACGCGCCCACGTGAGACAAACCGTCGTCGTCGTCGTCGTAATCCACACCCTCGGCGCGTAACGCACCGAAATCCCGGGCGTACCGCGCGTCTTCGTCCTCGTCTTCACCGTCTTCACCGTCATCTCCCTGCGCTCGTCGCGGCGGCGCTAACCCGTGTTCCTCGAGCCTGTCCCGCAGCGCCGTTCTCAGCGCTTCGAGTTGGGCGAGCTCCAACGCCTCCGTCTCGCTCGGGACGCGTCCGCCGTCGCCGCCGCCGCCGTCTCTGTCTTCACCCATGCGCGCCGTGCGCTCGACGCTCGACGCCCGCCCGCGCGTGGGTGTGGGCGTGGGCGCGCGCGCGCGTGTGGCGGCTCCAGCGGGTGCGCCGTCGTCTCCTCGGTCCTTCTCGCGCAACCAGTTCCAACGAACCATGCGTCCGTCCGTCCGTCACAGCCCGACGGACGACGAAGATGACGTCGACCGCGTCGACCACGTCGTCGTTTAATTTCGATGGGAAGACGATCGTCGTCACGGGTGGGAACCGGGGGATCGGGGCAGGGGTCGTCGACGCGTTTCTTCGTCGACACGGGGCGTCGCGAGTGTACAGCGTGAGTCGCTCGACGCGAGACTCGAGCGAGGAGAACGGACGATTGATTGGCGTTTCCGCTGATTTATCCACCGAAGCCGGGGTGGGGAGGGTGAAATCAGTGATAGGTGCGACGCCCGTGCACGTGCTCGTGCATAACAGCGGGACGTCGTGGGGGGAGGCGTTTGAGACGCACGAAGGATGGGCGAAGACTTTCGAGCTCAACGTATTCGGAACGTTTCGGTTGACGAGAGCCTTGTTGAACAATCTGAAAGCGGCATCGACGCCGAACGATCCGGGAAGGATCATCATCATAGGATCGATCGCTGGGATTCAGCCGCAAAAGTACCCGACGTTTTCGTACGACGCGTCTAAAGCGGCTTTGCATCACTTGGCGCGCAAGCTCGCCGACGAGTTCGCCTCGAAGCGGGCGCTCGATATCACCGTGAATGTCGTCGCCCCGGGTTACGTGCCGACGAAAATGAGCAACCAATTATCGAAATACGGAGAGTCCCAGGATGATATCGTCAAGTCGTCGGTTCCGTTGCGTCGAGCAGGGCGACCGTCCGACGTCGCGGGCGCGTGCGCGTTCCTCGCTTCGGACGCCGCGAGTTGGATCACGGGAATTGTTTTACCCGTCGACGGCGGGTTCTTGGCCAAGCTGTGACCACGTCGTGTTGGGCCATTTCGATTGATTATTCATTGTTTGGTTCGGGTTGTAACATAACACACTACTGTAGGTACTGCCGAGGTTGTATTAGCGCTTCGCGCGCTCACGAGAGCAGCCTTGATTAATGTTCACAGGCAATCGCTTCCGTCGGCGTTGCATCTTCGCAAGAGATTACCAAACTCTGGATGGAGCGCGAGCATCCACTTTTCGCGCGTTTCCGTCTGACGATCCAACGCCGCTGACCCGGCTGGTTCGGTTTCTTCCTTTTCGTCATCCACGAGGAGGATCCAATCCCCTCGTCGTCCTCGCGAACGCACCAAGGCGTTTTCCGCCCGGCGCCCGACGGTTTTCGCCGCCGTGGACGCGGCGTCGCGCACCGGCACGAACGGAGAGTGCGCGACGCGAAACGCCCGACGCTCTTTGATAAAGGGTAAATGTGTGTGATTGACGACCGAGGCGTCTTCCGCGCTCGCTAGCCGCATCGTCGTCTTCGGAAGTTCAATGCCGCCGACGCGCCGAAGCAACGTCCCGAGCTCCGGATGTTCCGTCAGCATCCATCCGCGACTTCCTTCGACGTTTTCGCCCGAGTCATCCTCGCCCGCGAGCTCTAGCCAGTCGCCGTCGGTGATGGACACCCCGACCACCCGCGCGCCTCGAGAAACGACGGAAACGATGCTCGAATCCAAGTGCGGTTGCGCTCGCACGGGAACGCGCGCGTGCCTCACCTCGTACATCGCCCTCTTCTCCCCGCGAGCGAGTCGATTGTAGCGCAAGTGCCACGTCGAATCGTGTCCCGACATTGCGCTCTCAATCCGTCCCATTCCAGATTCGTCGCTCGCCGAACCCATCGCGCGTCCTCCTCTTCCATCCTCCCGAGCGGTCTCCTCTTCCACCGCCGTCGCCGTCGCCGTCCCCGTCGCCGTCGCCGTCTCGCCCTCTCCGTCGTCTCCGTCGCAGTCAAACAGACACACCGCCGCCTCCTCCCCGACGAGCGCCCCGAGATCTTCCACGCGTATCGCCGTCATGATTTGATGATGAGACAAAACAAACGGTTTCGTGACTTCGCGTCGTTTCGTCTCTTCTTCCCGCCGAAGACTCTCCTCTTCCTCTTCCTCTACCTCTTCTTCTTCCTCTTCCTCTTCTTCTCGCGCGCGTCGCCTCTGGCGTCGTCGTCTCCGTCGTCGTCTCCGTCGTCGTCGTTCGCGTCGTCGTCGTTCGCGTCGTCGGTTACGAAGAATGCACGCAAAAAAACGCACGCAGGGACCGACCGACCGATGGATCGATGGAGAGGGAGAGGGAGAAAATCAAACAAAATCCGTCATCGATGGAGACAGAGATGGAAAAGCGATGATGGACCGACCGATCGATCGATTCGATTGCGAGATGCGAGATGCGAGATGCGATTCGATGCGTCTTTTTTTCAGATGATTATTATCATGACTACACTGCATACGCATATGATATTTTCTGAAGACTCTCCTCGGGACGGCTGTTCGTTGCGCGCGACGCGACCGCAACCGACGACGACAGTGCGCGACGTCGACGGTCGCCGGTGACGGAGGGAAGGAACCGACGCCGCGCGCTCGAAAAGACGCGTGCATCGGTTTTTGTCGAGCGAACGCGCGGTCTTCGCGCTCGAAAGGACGCGCATCCATCCGTTCATTAAATTAATCTCCTTTGGCGCAAAGGAGCACGACCAGTCGTCCCGGAGGAGATACGCCGAGCGAGCGCCGAGGGGTGAGTCGTCAGTCATGGCGACGCCGAAGAAGAGCGCGAGCGAGGACGAGGGGAAAACCACGGAGGTTGATGATACAAAGAAGGGCGTCGAAGCTCGGGTGTCCGTCGACGAGGAGAGCGTCGAGGATTTCGTCGATTCTATAAAAAAGGAAGACGACAACGACTTGCTCGAGCGGCTGCGCTCGATGGAGCAACACGCGTTCGACCCGGCTAACAACCTGTTGAACCGGGCGCAGTTCAGCGAGCTTCTCGAGCTCCAGTCGGAGACTGAGCCGGAATTCATGGGTGAGATTGTGGATATGTATTGCGTGGATTCCCAAGAAATGTTAGACGAACTCAAGACGATATTACTGAGCGACGACGAGACGACTGAGGAGGGATACAACGCCGCGCGAGCGGCGCTGCACAAACTGAGAGGTTCCTCTTCCACGCTCGGTGCCGAGGGTATTCAGCGCACGTGCGAGACGCTTAGAGAGCTCTGCGTGAGCAAGGAAGTGGACAAGATTGCAAAGGGACCGGATGGATTGGAAGAGTTGGAGAAGCGGCTCGATATCCTCCGAGTCTTTCTTAAGAAGTACGTCCGCCTCAGCAACGAGTGCACCGAACGGAAGCTCACTCGAAGCGCCAGCGCGTGACGCCAAGAATATTTACATAGCATCATGCATCTTTTCGCATGTGCACACTGTTTAGCGACGACTAGTCGAGAGTTTTAGACGTGGTGTGCGCGACTCGTTCTGTACAACTTACCCGCCGTACCAACCACTGACATCAACACGAGAGCGCGCATGAAGACGAATGTAATGCACATAAGTACACAATGAATAGAAAACTACAAGTACTAGTACACGTGAGATACAGTCATCGATTCTGCGCGCCTCCAGTCCAACGGGGCGGAGGAGGAGGACCTCGGCCACCCAAACTAGGACCTCTCCACGAGGCACCAGTGTTTGTCTGGCGCCGGTTCGCACCACCTCGACCGCCGCCGTACTTGGCGGCGTATCCTCTCGACGGATGTTTCGAAGGCGGGTGCGACGAGACTCGACCGCGTCCACCGCCGCCTGGTCCTCGCCAACCGCCTCGACCGCCACTCGAACCGATGTTGAACGTCGTCGGAGCTCGCGAAAAATCAACATTCATCCGGGAGTTTTTTGGGCACTCTCTAGCGATGTGTCCGCGCTCGCCACAGTGGAAACACGAAAAGTCTGGCGCCGTGCCTCCACCAAAGCCTCTACGGGCGTGGACGCACGACGAATCGAGGTGGCCTTCGCCTCCGCAGCGGCAACAGCTCGGCAAGCCCGGCGGCATGGAGTCTTGCGGGGCGCAACACAAGTGTCCCTTGGAACCGCACACGTAGCAGTGTATCTGAAGCAAATCGCTCGTATCGAAACGATAGGCGCAATCTGCCACGGTGTGACCCGATTTTCCGCACCTGAGGCAACAAAGCGCCTGCGCGTCTCTGCCGGCGCCGCGCACGTGCGGACAGTCGCGCGACTGGTGACCCGGAATCAGACAGTTGAAGCATAGGCCGTGCGGACAGTCTCGAGCGACGTGCGACTTGAATCCACAGAGGTGGCACGCTTTTTTCTTTGCCGGCAATTCGCACTCGGACTCCCTGTGCCCACCCTGACCGCACCTAAAGCAACGCAACGCCGCCGCCTCGTAGTCCTCGTCAAAATACCGAGGTTGTCTCAAAATGTTTCTAACCTCCTCGTTTTCTAATTCTTGTTCGGGCGTCACCACGGGTTCGACATCGGAACCAGAGTCGTCGCTCGATACCTTTGTCGTTTCCACCACAACCGGCGCCGCGGGCGCCTCCTCGCCCTCGATCTCCCCGTCTTCGGCGGCTGCGCCAGCGTCCTTCTTCTTCGACTCCTTCTTCTTTGACTTTTTCTTCGTCGCCGGTGATGCCCCTTCGGCAGGACTCGTCGGCGTCGTCGTCGTCGTCGCTATCTCTCTCGTTGGAGGTCGTTTCGCCCGTTTCACCCTTCTCGTCGTCGTCGCACCGTCCTCGTTCTTTCCCTCCTCGCTCCTTTTCTTCGTCTTTTTGCGAATCATTCGGTGCTCCTCGTCATCATCACCGTCCGTCGCCGTCGTCGCTTCGCCTTCTTCCTCTCTCTCTCGTTTCTTCCTCCTCTTCGTCGACCCCATACGTACGTACGTACGTATACCTCGGCCGTCGTCGATTCACGTCGTCGATTCACGTCGTCGTGTGACGTCCCGTCCCGACGTTCTCCTGCGGCTCCTCGGTCGGTCGAGTGTTCCTCGGAGCGCGCGTCCAACCTCTACCGACGACGAGTGATGCGTGGGGAAAGTCGACGCGCGGTGCGCGCGTCAGGGGCTGAAAAAATGTCAACAATCGAGAGTGGACCGGAGTGGAGCCGAGTGCGCGTGTCGCGCGGACGGATGGAATGGAATGAATGGATGGAATGGAACGGAATGGAATGGAACGGAT
>Ga0181600_10001647_pt1 | contig 17397 bp, 16 predicted proteins | sample 041ome_2_FD_132982 | JGI IMG/M metagenome (GOLD analysis project Ga0181600, IMG submission 132982) | Coastal salt marsh microbial communities from the Groves Creek Marsh, Skidaway Island, Georgia - 041406US metaG (megahit assembly) | ecosystem: Environmental > Aquatic > Marine > Intertidal zone... | reverse complement strand
TTATAAAAAAGGTTTTAAAAACTATGAAATAAGATGGTATGTCAAAGGATTTGAATATAGGCACGGGTCTATAAAAAGCCTTTCATCGATTGATGATGCTATTGGAAAAAAAATACTAGTTTGGAGTGAGCAAGGGTTTGGTGATACAATACAATTTTCTAGATATGTAAATAAATTAATTAATATTGGAGCAATCGTAACCTTTGAGGTACAAAGTCCTTTGTTACCTTTTTTAAAAAGACAATTTGATTGTGACGTAACTGGCGATGCTAGCAAGAACAGTTTTGATTTCCAGTGTCCAATAATGTCTTTGCCTTATATATTTCAAACGGATAATAAGAACATACCACAAATTGAAAAATATTTTGATTGTGACTCAGAAAAATACAATTTTTGGAAGAGAAGGCTATTATTGTCAAAAGATAAAGTTAATTTGGGAATTTCAATTTCTGGAAATAAGAAACATAACAAAGATAAAAGGAGAAAAATTAACTTAAAATATTTCTTAGATTTTATGAATTATTGTAATATTTACATAATACAAAAAGATTTATATGAAAATGATAAGGAAGTTTTAAAAAAAAATACTGACATTAAATACTTAGGCAATGATAAAGACTGGATTGACTTTGAGGATACTAGTGCAATAGTTAAAAATATGGATGTAATTGTATCAATTGACACATCTTTAATTCACCTTTCGGCTTCTATGAACCAAAACTCTTTGCTCCTTTTATCAAAACCTTCGGATTGGAGATGGTCAAAAGAGGGATTAAAACCAGCTAATTGGTATAATAATTTAAAAATAATAAGACAAAAAAATAAAGGCTCATGGGAAAGTGTAATAAATGAGTTAAGTTCAGAAATCAAAGAGATAAGTACCTAGTTGATGGAGTTAATTGTATCAGATAAGTAATTTTTGGAGCGGGCGAAGGGATTCGAACCCTCGACTTCAACCTTGGCAAGGTTGCGCTCTACCCCTGAGCTACGCCCGCTAATAAAATAGAGTAAATATTTATAAACTTCCTTCTTGTAGCTATCAAGCTAAAAGCTTTGGTTGAAGTTATCGTATTGTAAAAAAGTTATTAGTTACTATTTCTATGGTATGTCTTTTATTATCGATATTACCCAAGACCAGTTCATCGAAACAGTGATAGAAAAATCTAAAAGTGTGCCAGTCTTAGTTGATTTTTGGGCTCCGTGGTGCGGGCCTTGTAAACAATTAACGCCCATTTTAGAAAAATTAGTAAATAAAAAAAATGGCAAAATCATTCTTGCTAAAATAAATGTTGATGAAAATCAGGGTATTGCAGGGCAGCTAAATATCCAATCCATTCCAACAGTTTATGGTTTTGTAGACGGAAAACCCATTGATGCCTTTCAAGGAGCACAACCCGAGAGCAAAATTGAAGCAATGATTAATAAATTAATTGATGCAACCCCTGGCAACGAGATTCCTAAAATATTGGAGGAAGCAGACTTTTTGTTTAAAGATCAAAAATTTGAAGAAGCTCAAAAAATTTATGAAACTCTTGTTGGATTGGATCCGGGTAACCCTAAAGTAATTGGTGGCCTGTTGAGATGTTTGGTTCAGCTTAAAAAATATGATGATGCAAGAGAAATGATAGAATCATTAGATGACGATACATTAAAAAATGAAGAGATTTTAAAAATAAATAAATTACTTGCTAACTTAAAAGAAGATAGTGGTCATGATATGGAGGAATTAAAATTATTTGTTAAAAACAACCCTAATAATAAAGAAAAAAGATTTGAGCTTGCTGAAAAATTTCTTTCTTCAAATGAATCTGAACATGGTTTTAATGAACTACTAACAATTTTTGAGCAAGACCCCAAATGGAATGAGGAAGCAGCAAAAAAAAAATTATTAGAATATTTTGACTTACTTGGTTTTAATGATCCAAATGTATTAGAGGCACGAAAAAAATTATCATCCTTAATGTTTAAATAATGGAAGACTCAATTAAAAAACTTTTTCACGTTCAATCGGACTCTTTACCTGATATTTTGCCTTTGTTTCCCCTCGATAACGTTCTTTTACTTCCTTTTGGCAAACTGCCTCTAAATATCTTTGAAGAAAGATACCTAAAAATGGCTTTGGATTGTTTAAAAAAAGAAAGAATGATTGGAATCATTCAACCCAAAAATGATAATAATGAATTATTTATGATGGGCTGTATTGGTAAAATTACCTCCTACATTGAAACACCGGATTATAGAGTTGTTTTAAACTTAGAGGGTATATGCCGATTTATTCTTAAAAGTAGAGATCTTCATCCGCATGGATACTACCAGGCTAGAATTGATACTAATGACTATTTAGAGGATTTAAATACACTCGAACCACAAATTGATCGCTCAAATTTAATACAAAAATATTCTAATTTTTTTAAAATGAAAAAATTGGAAATTGATAAAGACGTACTGTCTGACACCTCTAATTTACAACTCTTATCAACTCTCGCGATGCTGGCTCCTTTTAATAAAATAGACAAACAAGCCATTTTAGAGTCACCTAACCTGATAGATAGACATAATACTATCAACTCGATACTTGATTTAAATACTTTTCAGGTTGTATCAAATAACGGGAATCAACTAAACTAAGCTAATTCTTCCCATTGCTTGCTTTATAAAAATATCTCTCAAATAAGAGATTTTAAGCAATGATTCATAACCCAATCTTATAATAAACTTATTGAGATTAGATTCATTTTCATAGAGTGAATTTAATAAAGAAGTGAATGATAAATAAGCAAAGCTATCAACTTTTCTTCTGGCATAATAAAGACTGTATAATTTTGGATCATCGATTGAATATCGGTCTAATAGATTAATAAAAGTTAAAATATCTTTTACTCCAAGGTTCCATCCTTGGCCTGCAACAGGGTGTATAGATCGAAGAGTATCTCCTAGGAGTAATAAATCCTTATCTAATGGAGAACTAATGTGTGGGGTAACAGTAAAATTTTTAATATTCCTATTTAAGATAATATTCCCATGTGATTTTTTAAAATTATCAGAAATGAGTTTTTTAAAATTTATTTTACAATCAATCTTAGATGAGTAAATAAATGTTGAATACTTTTGGCTTTTATTGGGCGCCGGTAAAATGGCTAAAGGGCCCTTTGATGTGAATGTTTCGTAAGCATTATTTTGGTGATTTTTTGAATGGTTAAAGAAACCAACATACGAGGTATGTCCCTCAGCAAAAGATTTTTTATTAATAATTAAGTCATTATTAAAAAACTTACCTGTTGTTAAGATAATTTTTTTAAATTCAAATTGTTTATTTTCAAAAATTGCTTTTTTTGACTCAAGAAGATCTTCGATTGAAATATTTATGTTTTTATATAAAAGCTTTTTATACAAAAGAATTCCTCTTGTTTTCAATAAGAGTTCTTTGTTATATATCACTGTCCCCATTTCTTCTTCTTTGTTTTCAAAAATAAGCTCCTTAGAATTAATATAGTCTTTAATATAAATATTTTGAATTGGCTGAGTCTCTTTTAAATCGTCCCATAAATTCAATTTTTTTAAAAAGTCTCTTGATTTAGCATTCACAGCAAGTGTTCTAGTATCTTCAATACGAAGGTTGTCTTTTTCTATCACTAAAACTTTAAATTTTTTTTTTAGCAATGATAAGGCGGTTAAGCATCCAATCATTCCTGCCCCAACAATCAAAAAATCATATTTATGTATTTTATTTTTCATCAAGACGCATATAGTAAATTTTTGTAGATGAACAATACCTATATTCCAAATATCTTAAAAGACAAATTATCTTTATTTTTTAAATACCTTTACGGTCTGATCCATTTATTAATATCGATTTTTCTTTTTGCCGCCCTACTTAGTTTTGATATTAATGATGACTCTTTTTTGACTAAGTCTAGTCAATCCATAAGCAATTGGGGGGGCGAACTAGGCTCATATATCTCAAGCTTTATTTTATATACCTTTGGATTGCTAGGTTATGCATTCATTTTCTTTTTTTTAGTGATGTCGATTTTGACTTTTATAAAGACACGGCCCAAACATTTATTTATTAGGCTCTTGTTATTTTTTATAAGTCTTATCTTCATTCCCCAAACATTTTTATTTCTAAATTTAGAGATAAAATTCATAAAGCAGATTGAAGATTGGGGAATAATTGCCCAGAATTTATATACAATTCATCAATTTAGTTATGCTAGCTACTTTCTGACCTTTGTTGGTGTAATCTTATTTTTTTCTTGCTTAAATATTCACCACCTTTTTAAAATTCCTCGATTTAAAATAAAAAATATTTTCAAAAATGAAAAAAAACAACCTGCAATTGCTGAAAATAAAAAAGAGCCAATTATTTCAAGAATACCTAAGAATAATGAGGAAATTCAATCTCAAGAAGAAAATAAAAATAGAACAATAAAAGTTAATGAAAAAATTTTTTCTTCTCCATCGCTCGATATACTTGAAAGCGAAAAGATTAACTCAAAGCGCAAACTTGAAAAAGAAAATATAAAAGAAAATTCCAATTTATTAGAAAAGGTTTTTCATGATTTTAATATCGAAGTTCAGGTGATGACCGTCAGATTGGGTCCTGTTGTAACTTTATATGAAATACTGCCCTCTGCTGGAACTAAAATTAATACAATAATCAATTTAGCTGGAGATATTTCTAGAAGCATGGGTGTTGGTGCAGTCAGAATTGCCCAAATATATGGAACTCAATATTTGGGTGTTGAGATACCAAATAAGCACAGAGAAACTGTTACAATCAAAGAGCTCTTAAGTGATAATAATTTTAAAAATACTGAACATAAAATTCCAATTTGTATTGGCAAAGATATATCTGGCAAAATTGAAGTAATAGATTTAAGTAAAACGCCTCATTTATTAGTGGCTGGAACAACAGGCTCTGGTAAATCTGTTTTTATTAATACTTTATTAGCAAGTCTTTTATACAAATTTTCACCAAATAATTTGAAATTAATTTTAATAGATCCAAAAATGTTGGAGCTAAGCGTCTATAATGATATAGCCCATCTTTTAACTCCGGTTGTCACTGAACCCAAAAAAGCAATTATCGCTCTTAAATGGGTTTGCAAAGAGATGGAACGACGTTACTCCTTGATGAATGAAGAAAATACTAGAAGCCTTGAAGGCTTCAATGAAAAATCTATGGAAAAACTTCCTTATATAGTTGTATTTATTGATGAAATGGCTGATCTCATGATGACTGCAGGAAAAGAAGTAGAGCACTATGTTCAAAGGCTTGCTCAAATGGCCAGAGCATGTGGCATACATTTAGTCATGGCCACTCAACGCCCAAGTGTAGATATTATTACCGGAAGTATTAAGGCTAATTTTCCTTCTAGAATAAGTTTTCAGGTTGCTAGTAAGTACGATAGTAGAACAGTTTTAGGAGAAAGTGGTGCAGAACAATTACTTGGCAATGGGGACATGTTAATGTCAAAAAATGGTGCGAATTTGATTCGTTATCAATCAGCGTTTATATCGGACAACGAAGTAAATAAACTAATTAGTGAAATTAAGAAAAGTCAAAAGGTGCAATACCTGGAAGAGTTAGAAGAAGTTATAAAAAATAATGATGAAAACTTTGATTCTTTAAGCCCAGAAGATGAGGAGCTGATTAATAAATCAATAGATCTCATCAGGTCATCAAAAAAAGCTTCAACCAGTTTTTTACAAAGGAACTTTCAAATAGGATATAACAAGGCAGCACGAATTATGGAAGCCCTCGAACAAAGAGGTGTCGTATCCCCACCGGGCCATACAGGTAAGAGAGATATCCTAATCAATTAATAACTCAATTTTTTTATTTTTTGATTGAAAAGTTATATGAATATTTAAAGATGAATTCAAAAGATTCTTTAAGTTTGTAAGATGGGTGTCTAATTTATTGATAGAAATATCTTTATCTTGTTTCCAAATTGTTTCATATAAAACGTTTTTGTCTAAGCCTTGTTTTGCATTTATTAAGTTGGAAAAAATTAAATTTTGTATATTTGTTAAAAATACTTTTTTGCTTTTTGTTTGAATAAAATTTTGAAAAGGATAATAATTAAAATCTCTTAATTGAATCTCAAAATTAGATAAAACTTTATTAATTTCATTTTTTAAAACACTAATTTGAATAGGCAAAGGTATTAGAATTTTTTTTTTTTCAAATTCTAAAATAATATTTTTTTCATCATTTTCTAATTTTATTTTTTGAAAATAATGATTATTTACCAAGACAAAGCTATGCTCTAAATAATAACTATTTAGTGTATCTACTAATAAATTATTATTTGAAATAAATTTAATCAAAATTACTCTTTAAAAATTTTGAAATCAAAATAGTTAAAATATTCATTATTAATATTCAATTCAACGCAATCCATAAAATTTAAGCTTAGATTGACGTCTTTCGAAATTAAAGAAATTCTTTTAATAAAAGAGCTTGAACTTCTCTCTATATTAACTAATGCATTCTCATTTTTGTATTGGTTTTCTATATTTGGATAGTTTTTTAAAGCATCAACCAGAATTTTAAATATATCGATATTTTCATTAAGTGTTTGCAAATTTTGGTATTTGTTATCAATCAAAATAAAATTCTCTCCTTTGACAATTATTGTATAAAGCTCAACATCATTATATTGGTATCTGACATCATTATCTTTAATTAATATTATACCCTGCTGAATATCACCATTTTGATATACCTCTTCAAATTGACATTTCATTTCTATGGAAAAAATATTTTGAGAAATAAAAAAGAATAAAATTAAATATTTTTTCAATTGAAAATCTTTGAACCAACTCTAATTAAGTCAGATCCTCTTTTAAGTGCCACTTCATAATCAGAGCTCATACCCATGCTTAACTTTAAGTTTTGATTAATTTGATTTTTTAAATTTAGCATTTCTGTAAAGAAACTATCGGGTAATTTAGATATAGGCGGAATACACATTAAACCTACAACGTTCAATTTTTTAAGTTTTGCATAATTATAAAAATCTTTTAATTCTTTTGGTGCCACTCCTGATTTTTGAATCTCATTACCAATATTAACCTGAATATAAAAATCTCTTGTGATCACTTTTGTATTATGTGATATGTAATTAAAAATTTCATCAATGAGTTTGGGCCTATCAAGTGTTTGAATAACATCAAATAATTGTAGTGCATCTTTGACCTTGTTGGTTTGTAGGGGGCCAATTAAGTGCAACTTGATACTATCTTTTTTTATTAACTCATATTTTTTTTTGGCTTCTTGAACCCTATTTTCTCCAAATAAATTATGCCCTTTCTGGATTAAAGATTGAATATCTTTTTGATCCCTATTTTTAGTGACAATTAATAGTTCGCTTTTTTGATATTGTGTTAGGAGATTTAAAATTTTATTCAGTTCAATATAGTTAATGCTCATTGCTCAATAGAACTAAAATTCATCATTGCGGTATATATCGTTGATATACTTGTCGATAAATTTTTTTTCTTTTTGGGAAATATTGATGGCTTCATGAGGTAAAATGGGATTATTATTGATATATTTTTCTATCAAACCGTAGTCTAATTCTATTTTTACACCAGATTGAATAAGGTGAAGAATTATTGAACTGAGAGTCTCATATGGATCACTAACTAAATCTTTTAGTAAGATGGCTTTACCTCGAAGACTGTTGATTACATTGGGGTCTTTCCAGCTTTGCGTATTAGTGTGCCAACCTTTTTTACTTAGGGAAAATGTCGTTTTCCCAACAGTTTTCTGATCAAAATTATTATCTAAATTTAAAAATATATTTCGGGCAACCTCTTGATCGTTATTATTATATTTTTTGATTTTTTGGTAAACAACATATGGGTCATTAATTAAGAAGATAAATGATTGAGTAATATTTGATTTTGTGAAATTAAAATTATCCTTAGTTGAAAAAAAAGGAATTTCGTTTGAAATAAATTTATATTTTAATTGATCACTATTTAAAATCATCCATTGAAAAAAATAAGATTGATTGACTAGAGTATTAAAAGTAATTTCATCTTTTTGAAGCATAATTTTATCAATAGCCTCTAAATAGCTTGTCATTTGATAAGAAGAGAGCATCTCATTGCCCAAGTAGAACGAGAAGAATTTTTCAAGATAATCTAAATCTTCATTTAAAAATGAATTTAACCAAACTATTTTTTTATCTGAAAAATTATTTTGGAAATTATTAATAGAACTAGAAATATATTTAAGCGAAAGTTGAAAAAAAAGCTTTTCGTTTTTTTTTAAGTCCAATAAATAATGAAAAAAATCAGCATAGTTTTCAGATTGTATATAATCTTCTAATTTTTTAGTATGGTAATGTAAACGAAAGTTGTTTAAGAAAGACATTCCTACTATTATTATAGTAAATTTATGAAAAAAGAAATTTCTGAAATATACGATTTAATTAATAATAGGAATATCGATAAAGCTTATTTTGAAGCCAAAAAACTTTATCAAGTCCACCAAAGAGATGTTCGTATTATCAAAATATTGGCCTTTCTCAATATTCAAAGAAATCGTTTTGAGCAGACTATTAATCTTTTAAATGATTTTTATAACAGGAATCCTGAAAAAAAAGATTTTGATTATTTTATTAATATGGGCGTTTCTTATCAACATCTAGAAGAGTTTGAAAAATCTCTTGAGATGTATGAAAGGGCTAGGGAATTAAACCCCGATTCCCCCTTGGGATATACTGTTCCTGCTGAAATATATTTAAAACTGAGAAATTTTAAAAAATCTAACGAACTAATTAACATAGCATTAGCGAAAGTGATGTCTTCTAATGAAAAAACTTTGCATTTCCCCAACGTTGTCAAAATAAAAACTGAAATTAATGTTGCTTTAAATAAAGACCAAGAAAATGTGGATTTTTTACTGAACTTGCTAAAAGTTGATTTTAACCCAGATCTATTTTATCTGCTTGCGTCTATTCAACCTGAATTAATTAATAAGGAATTATTAGTCAAGGCTGAAGCCTATTTAAAAGGAAATGATAGAATTTTTAAAAATAGCTTAGATAGGTTTTGGTATGTGCATCCTCTCTATTTTGGACTAGCTATGTTTTATCAGCATGTTGATAAAAAAAAATCTGAAAATTTTTATCACTTAGGAAACAACGAAACCATCAAAGCACAACGATATAACTCTTTTGAGTATCAAAAAAATATCGAACTGATAATACAAAATTACAAATCAGAATTTTTAGATTATGAGACTATTGATGATAACAAGAAAATAGGAGAGAATAATTTTTTTATACTGGGAACGCCTCGATCTGGGACCACTCTTATCGAGTCAATTATAGCTAGCAACAAAAATGTAAAAAGTGGTGGGGAGCTTCAAAGCGCTAGTAGATTATTACACGAGTATTTAGCAAAAAATGAATTACCAAACAAAGATGAATTTATCCATAGTTTTCAAAAAACATACTTAAAGAGAACAAACTATATAAAAGAAGGCTCAAAATATATTATTGATAAGCTTCCTGAAAATTTTTTGTTTATTGGGCATTTATTGAAACTACTTCCAGCTTCTAAAATAATAAGAACTTTCAGAAATCCCTGGGATGTTGCTATTTCTTTATACAAACAAAGATATGTCACAAACATTCCGTATAGCTCAAGTTTTTTTAATATTGGTGTTTTTATGGCAAATTTTGAAGCCATTAATATTTATTGGGATGAGTGCATTAGCAAAAAAATTAATATTTTAGACATTTACTACGAAGACCTAGTGAAAAACCCTCAAATAAATCAAAAAAATATTTACGAATTTTTAGATCTCGAAATTGCTGATTTTGATGAAGAAAAAAGAAGAAAGTTTTTTTCAAAAACCGCTAGTATTCGACAAATTGGTGGACAAATCCACGATAAATCTGTTGAAAAACAAGAATTTTTAGAATTTAAAGATGAGTTTTATGACTCTCTTCTAATGCAAAGAAGATATTGGAGTAAAAAGGGTCTAAATCCAAAAAATTCAACATTTTTTGGTTATGAATTGAAGTAATTTTTTGTGTTGCAAATTTGCAACAATATTGCCCAAAATTATTAATCTGAGCTATTTATTATTTAAAAAATCATAAAATCATTATTATCGACAAAAATATAAATCTAAGAAAGGATTTTATTATGAAAAAAATACTATTAACAATCTCTGCTTTATCAGCTGCTTTATTTTCAACAGCTGCAAACGCAGATGTAGGAGTAAGCGGTTCTGCTAACGCAGTATTTGTTGATGCAGGCGGAAACTCTGAAGGTCAAATCGGTGGCGCAGTTTCTTTTGCTCTTTCGACTGTAACTGATGCGGGTGTATCAATCACTGCTTCAGCTGCTCTATCTAACGACACTGATGCTGCTGGTGCCACTAGTGCTGCTTCAGGTCTAACATCATTAACTTTTGGTTTTGCAAACGGTTCCCTAACTGTTGCTGACGACGTAGCTAATCCTGATGGCATTGGTCTAGTTGGTGAATTAGTAACTCACGCAGATACCAACCAACCAAGTCATACTAATGATGTAACATTAGGATATGATGATGGTTCTGGTGTTAAAGCAACTACTTCTATCGGAGACATGACTCTGACTGCTGTATACACTTATGACGGCACTCATTCTAACGACATTGATGGTGGTTCAAGCACAGGCGCTGGTGTTTCTTTATCTATGCCAGTAGGTGCCGGTAGCTTTACTGTTGGAACAGTTAGAACTGATGCTGCATCTGTAGGTAACACAGACACAGGTGCTGCTCTAACAATGCCAATGGCTAATGGAACTGTATCAATTGGTGCTATCCAAGTTAAAGGTGATACAACTGCTAATGAAGGTGATGCATACTCAGTTGCATATAAAACTACTCTAAGTGGAGCTTCTGTTTCTTTAGGTTACACTACTTATAGTGCTGCTGGTAATAATTCTACCAGAACTGAAGCTGTAGTATCTTCTTCTTTAGGTGGCGGTGCTTCGATTTTTGCTGAGTACAGTAACTTAACTGGTGCTGGTGTAGCTGCAGCTAGTCAAACCACATCTGAGAGTGTATTTGCTATCGGAACAAGCGTAAGCTTCTAATAGTCTAAATAATCGCTTTTATATAAACCAGGGGCTTTTGCCCCTGGTTTTTTTTTGTTTATTTTTCTATAAATTGTTTTACCTTGTCCTCAATGTTTAGGTCTTTTCTTTGTATTTTGGGTTTTATCTACTTAATTTCTTGTACGGGAACTTACGAAGAAAACCAAAAACGATTGAAAGAACTCCATGGTGAGTGTAATAATCCCTCTCAGCCTCTAACCAAAACTCAGAAAAAAAGATGCATGGCGAAAGAAATGGCCGAAGGGGAGAGTTTATTTGGAATTGCCGAGGGAAATTTCAGCGATATCTTTGGCAGAAGCAAAGAGAAAAACGTTATTTATCAAAGCCCCGTAAATTCCTATTTATGGAGAGCCTCATTAGAAATTACCTCTTCTTATCCTTTAAAAATTGCGGATAGCCAAGGTGGTTATATTGAAACTGATTGGATTATTGATAAAAACAACCAGACACAAAGATGCATAATCAAAATTAACATTTTTTCCGCAGAGTTAATTTCAACTGCCGTAGCTTCAAGATTTATTTGTGAGAACAAATCTAATGACTTATGGGTATCGGATAACAATAACTATATCGAAGAAGAAAAACAGTTAACTCTCAAAATCTTAAAACTCGGAAATGATTTAGCCAACACAGCTATCCAATAGTGTCTTCCAAAAAATATATTCTTGAAATGTTTCCCTATCCTTCGGGGAACATTCATATGGGCCATGTTAGAAATTATGTCATAGGTGATATCGTAGCCCGCTTTCATAAATTAAAGGGAGATGAGGTTATCCACCCCATGGGATGGGATGCATTTGGTCTTCCTGCAGAAAATGCTGCTATTCAATTTGGTATACACCCCAGAGACTGGACCAACTCCAATATTGAAAATATGAAACAGCAATTACAAAAACTCGATCTTGATTTAGATTGGGATCGAGAATTAGCTACTTGTAATGAAGGTTATTATCGGTACCAGCAAGAATTATTTATTGATCTTTATAATGCGGGTCTTGCTTATAAAAAAGACGCTCTAGTTAATTGGGATCCAATCGATCAGACAGTGTTAGCTAATGAGCAAGTAATTGATGGCAAAGGATGGAGAACTGGGGCGACAGTAGAACAAAAAAATTTATCCCAGTGGTTTTTTAAAATTACCCACTATGCGGAAGAATTGCTTTCAGATTTAGATGGCTTAACACTATGGCCAGAAAAAGTTAAGGTTATGCAAAAAAACTGGATTGGAAAATCCATTGGTGCAGAAATAGAGTTCCCATTAAAAGATTTTGATAAGAAAATTAAAATTTTTACTACAAGGCCTGATACAATTTATGGTGCGTCTTTTATTGCTGTATCTATCAATCATAAAATTGTTCTTGATTTAATTGATCAATCAGAAATTCAAAAAATAAAAGACCAGTTTAAGAGCATTGAGCACGATAAAGAAAAAATAGGAATCCCTCTTGACGTAAGTTGTCTTCATCCAATCACCCACGAAAGCGTTCCTTTATATATTGCTAATTTTGTTCTCGACAACTATGGAGAAGGGGCAATTTTTGGTTGTCCGGCCCATGACGAACGAGATTTTGCTTTTGCAAAAAAATACCACCTTCCCATCAAGAAAGTTGTTGAATGTGATGATGATCAACTCCCCTTCACCGGTGACGGAAAAATTATTAACTCTCCTCTCTTAAATGGCCTTGATAAAAATGAAGCGATATTGAAAATTATTGAATATATTGATGATAAAAAGATAGGCAACCGATCTGTTAATTTTAAATTAAGGGATTGGGGGGTTTCACGACAACGATATTGGGGTTGTCCCATTCCTGTTATCTACTATGAGGATGGCACTTACCGAGTATTAGACAAGGACGAACTGCCGGTCATACTTCCATATGATGTATCCTTAGAGGGCAAAGGAAACGCTCTTCTTCATAATAAAGATTGGAGAGAAATTGTTTGCCCAAAAACAAAAAAAATCGCATTTAGAGAGACAGATACTCTAGATACATTCGTTGACTCATCTTGGTATTACATCCGCTTTCTAAACAACCACCTCGACAAACCCTTTACGTCAGAAGATGTTAACAAATACCTACCTGTTGACAAATATATTGGAGGTATTGAACACGCGATTCTTCACTTACTTTATTCACGTTTTTTTATGAAAGCTCTTAGAGATATATATCAACTGCAAGTTGGTGAACCCTTTAAACAGTTATTCACTCAGGGAATGATCACCCACAAAACTTTTAGAACCAATAACAAGGAATGGGTAATGCCTGCTGATGTGGCATTGGTTGATGGTAATTTAATTCACCGGAATACCAAAGAAAAAGTTATAGAGGGGCCATCAGAAAAAATGTCAAAGTCTAAAAAAAATGTTATTGAGCCAAACGAAATTTTGGAGAATTTTGGAATTGACGCAACACGAATTTTTATGGTTTCTGACTCGCCGCCTGATAGAGAATTAGAATGGACCGATGAAGGAATTCAAAGTTCTAAAAATTTAATTAGTCGAATCGAGAGATATTTTAGTCATCCACAAACAACAAATATTGATAATGCCCTAAAGTCTGTCGAAAAATTTGTATTTGAGATGGAAAATAATATTTTAAATTTTGGGTTAAACAAATGTATCGCAAACATTTATACATTGTTGAATTATTTAGAAAAAAATAGAATTTACTTAGGGGATCATCAATTAAGCAAAAAAATACTCATTTGTTTGTTCCCTATCATTCCAAGGCTCACATCAATATTATTAAAAAAACTCTTCGATAGCGTAGTAACTGACCTTGTTTGGCCTGATATAAATCAAGATTTAGTTGAAGAAATTGAAATTAATTTACCAATTCAAATCAAAGGAAAATTAATCTCAACGATCAATACAAAAAAGGGTTATAATGAAAAAAATTTATTAGAGAAGATATATAAGATTAAAAAAGTTATTAATAAAATTGAAGGTAAAAAGATTATAAGAGTCATTAATGTTCAAGATAAAATTATCAATATTATTACTAACTAGTTTTTTTATTTTTTCTTGTGCGAATAATCAAAACAATCAATTTAATCAGAAATATTCTTTGGCCTATATTGGGGGCGATTACGACGGCCTTTTGCTTAAAAATTATCTTATGGGTAATTTAAAAAATTTTAATATTTATGACCCAAATTCAAATTTAGAAATTAAGGCAACTATAAACCATACTACAAGTTCGTATATCACCAATATTAATAACACTTCAGACAGAGAAAGAATTAATACGCGACTCTCTTTTCAAATAATTAATACTGTTACTAATTGTGAAGTTTTAAATGATGAAATCAGTGTTTCACAATTTTATATCTATACATCAAGTGATAAATTCTTAAGCAACCTTACGGCCGCCAAGGAAATTAAAAAAAATAACACTGAGGCAACAGTGCGGTACTTCTTCAATAAGCTTAAAGGTATTTCTAGTGAATGTAATGAATAAAAAAAATCAAATATCACTAATTAAAGAGTTTATAAATTCCCCTGATAAAAATATAATTATTAATCAGGTCAATGATGATATAGCAATGTTTTACTTGACCGTAATTGAATATTATTCAAAAAGAAATGAGACCAAAGTTAACATCACTGCCTCTACAGAAGACATTGTAGCTGGCGATGATCTTTTTGGTACAAAATTAATTCAAATTTTGACTATTACTAATTCTAAAAGACTTGATGTCGTATTAAAAGATTCTAACAAAAAAATAGTATTTACTGATTATAAAAATTACAAAAAACTTAATTTAAAATTACAATCTATAAATGGCTATCAATTTGAAAATGATCTTATTTTTTTTATAAAAAATGTCCTCAGCATCAACAATGATGACTTAATTCATTATTGCAAAAATAACACTGCTTTATTATTTTCTGAAACATCTAAATATTTAGTTAATAGCAATCACTATTCTAGTGATCGTTCCCTCGCCGATGACAAGAACCATATACTCGATATTAGAAAATCAATTTTTGAAAATAAAAGAAAAAATTTTGATGTTAAAGATCTATATCAAAATATTAAAAAAGAAGCTGCATATAAAAAACTTAGTTTTTTAACTTATTAATTAAAAAATTATACTGTTCTAAATTATTATAAAAAATTTTGATATTGCCTTTTCCGCTTTTACTATAGGAAATCTTAGTCTTAAAGCCGATTGTTTGGCTTAAATTAATTTCTTCCTGCATTAAATTAGGCTCATTTATTTTCTTTTTAACTGAATTATGTTCGATATCCCTTACGGAAGCTTTTCCCGTATTAATTTGTGAGAGCAATCTTTCATCCAGCTCTTCTGGATTCTTCCCAACCAATGCTCTTGCATGACCCATAGATATTATGCCTTTATTTAACAATTCTGAAAAATATTCATGTAAATTTAAAATTCTTAGTAAATTAGTAATATGAGATCTGCTTTTTCCAACAATTTTTGATAACTGATCATGTGTATAGCTATTTTTCTCAATTAGCCTTTGATAGGCTTGTGCCTCTTCTGTTACTTTTAAATTTTCTCTTTGTATGTTTTCTATCAAAGAGATTTCATCTTTGTCTAAGTCACTTGGCAGCAATAAAGCAGGAAGGGTCTTTAAATTAGCAATTTGTGAAGCCCGCCATCTTCTTTCGCCTGCTACTAAAATGTAATTCTCACTGTCTTTCTTCGTAACAATTAGGGGCTGAATAAGACCATTTTTAATGATCGACTGAGCTAGTTCATCAATTTTTTCTTTATCAAATTCTTTTCTCGGCTGGTTCTCATCCCTAAAAATTCTCTCAATAGGGATTAATAATAATCCGTTATCTTTTTTGCTGTCTAATTTCAGGTCTTGTTTATTTCCTAGCAAAGAAGAAAGTCCTTTACCTAATTTTTTATTGGATACCATCATTGCTCCTTTTTAAAAATTCTTTCGCTAGCGCAATATAGGCCTGTGAACCGCTACATTTTAAATCATAAATTATGGCTGGCAATCCATGGCTTGGCGCTTCTGATAATGTCACATTTCTTGGCACATTGAATTTATATACGTTCGTGTCAAAATACTCGCGTGCTTCTTTTTCAATTAAAGCAGAAAGAGAGTTTCTTTTATCATACATGGTTAAAATAATTCCATTGAGTTTTAAATCAGGATTTAAATTATCTTTGACAGCATCAATAGTTTTAATTAATTTTGATAGACCTTCTAATGCAAAGAATTCGCACTGAACAGGAATTAAAACTTCATCGCTCGCAGTAAGAGAACTTATTGTCAACAATCCAAGGGTGGGAGGAGTGTCAATAAATATATAATCATAACTTTGTTCGACATTACTAATATAATTTTTAAGTAAAAAATTTCTATTTTCATCATCCGCCAATTCATATTCTGCAGCAGCAAGATCTTCACACGCAGATATCAAATCTAAATTTGGAATTTGGGATTTTTGAATTGAATCATTAATGTTTATTGAATTACTAAAAACTTTGTAGATAGATAATTCAGGATCATAAGCATTAAAAGACATTGAAGAATTATATTGGGGATCCATATCAATAATTAAAACTTTTTTTTCAATAGAAGCCAAAGCGGTTGACAAGTTTACAACCGTCGTAGTTTTGCCAACACCCCCTTTTTGATTTGCTATCGTGATAATCATTTTACTTGTAAAACGACAATTCTTGACTCATTTGAAGTAATGCTCGGATAGGCTTTCCAATTGAATTTCATATTATTGACTAAATTTATTTCTTCTAAATAGGTTTTACCTTTTAGTAACACATATTGTGTTTGATTGGTAACCATCTGTTTCGTGTAATGTAAGATTTTTGTTATTGGGGCAAACGCTCGTGCAACTATGTAATGTAGATTAGATAAAGAGACGTCGGACAATGGTTGATTATGAACCGTATAATCAAGACCAAGTCGTATTTTGCAATTATCAAGAAATACTGATTTTTTAGGTGATTTTTCGATTAAATGCAATTTTTTATGCCCTACAATTGATAATAATACCCCTGGTAATCCCGCGCCCGCACCCAAGTCAACAGTAAGTAACTTTTTTTCAGGCAGGTATTTATGAATTTGTAGGCAATCTAAAAAGTGTCTTTGATCAAAATCTTCAATCGTGCTTTTACCTATTAAGTTCATGTTTTTATTTTCTTCTAATAACAGTTTTTTATATTCTAATAATTTGACAATCACCTCGCCGCTATTGAAAAAATTTTCTTTACAATATTTTTCTAATATTGGCTCAAGCAACCCTATCTCCT
>Ga0181600_10001641_pt1 | contig 17413 bp, 16 predicted proteins | sample 041ome_2_FD_132982 | JGI IMG/M metagenome (GOLD analysis project Ga0181600, IMG submission 132982) | Coastal salt marsh microbial communities from the Groves Creek Marsh, Skidaway Island, Georgia - 041406US metaG (megahit assembly) | ecosystem: Environmental > Aquatic > Marine > Intertidal zone... | reverse complement strand
CCGCTGACCATTCACAACTTTTATGTGCCCGCCGGAGGCGATGAGCCTGACCCCGACATTAACGAAAAATTTGCCCATAAATTGTCGTTCCTATCGGAGATGCAGGCGCGGTTTAAAAAAGCAAAGAAAAATAGCCGCCAGGTTCTCGTGGGAGATCTCAATATTGCCCCGCTCGAGCATGATGTCTGGTCGAGCAAACAACTCGCAAATGTTGTCAGCCACACCGCGATAGAGCGCGATGAACTCGAGAAGCTGCGCCAAACCCTGGATTGGCAGGATATCGCTCGAGACTTTATTCCGCCCGAAGAGAAACTATATAGTTGGTGGAGCTATCGCGCGCGCGACTGGGCGGCTTCGGATCGGGGTCGACGGCTCGATCATATTTGGACGACACCCGCTGTTGCGCCGCATGTCACCGCGTTCAACATCTTGCGCGACGCGCGGGGGTGGGAACGCCCATCCGACCATGTGCCCGTCTGCATTGATCTCGCCGATTAACTTATTTCTTTTTGAGTGTCACAAAATTAGCAGTGCTGGTTCCGGTGGCCAGAAGCAGCCCATCGCTGTCGCGTAACTCGCCATCAATAAAACCGACGGAGCGGCCGCGCCGCAACACCCGACCCAGCGCATAAACCGGGCCCGGACGAACCGGCGACATCATCGACACTTTAATTTCCAGTGTCGGGCTGATCTGACCCCAGTCCAAGGTCACGCCAATCGCAAAGGCCATGGCGTCATCTAACATGGCCGCCACCATGCCGCCTTGTATTCCGCCCCATTTATTACACAACGCCTCTGACGCATCGAACCGCATTTCTGCCAAGCCCGCCTCCCGACTAACCCCAAGCAGAGTGAGGCCTAAATAAGTCGACGCCGGCGATGGTTTTCGGTGGGCGGCTTGCATATTGGGTGGCCAGGCTTCCGGATCCTGCGTATAGTCGCCATGAGCGTGCATGAGTTCTGAAAAGGGGGACAGTTCGGACATGAAAAACTCCTTCGCGACCGACCATAACTACAGCCCCGCTGTGACGCAAGCCATCCCCCAAAGCTGCCCCACAAACCGCACAACCGAAAAGGGCTGAGATGGATCCGTCGACTTATCCATGGCGCGCCGCCAATCCGCATATTTTATCAGTTGAGGTGACAGCTGCCGAGATTGACGACTTCGAGCACGTCAATAATGTCGTTTATCTCAGCTGGATGGCGCGCAGTGCTTGGCAGCATTCGAAAGCCTTGGGCTTTGACTTTTCAGCTTATCGCGAATTGGATTGCGGATTTGTCGTTCGCCATCATGAGCTCGATTATCTCGCACCCTGCTTTGAGGGCGACACCATATATATTGGCACCTGGATCACAGCGAATGACGCGCGCCTCTACCTCCGGCGACGCTTTCAAATGATCCGAGCGGAAACTGGGCAAAGCGTCGCTGTGGGCCTGACGGATTTTGTGCCGATGAAATTATCGACCGGCAAAGCCTGCCGGATGCCCAAGGCCTTCCAAGAGGGCTATCCGGCGCGGCCCGACGTCGAGGCTCTCTTTGGCTAGCACCTCTTCGAAGAGAGCACCCGTCAGATGCGATAGCCGCCCGCCTCGGTGATGACAATCGGATTTCCATCGCGCTCGATTTTTTGGCGCAGCCGATAAATATGCGTTTCTAAAGTATGTGTGGTGATGCGCTCGTCATAGCCCCAGACGGCTGTCAACAAATCTTGCCGGCTCACGCTGCCCCCTTGGGCGCGATGGAGGTGCCGCAAAATAGCTGTCTCTTTTTCCGTGAGGCGAATTTTGCTGCCATCGGGATGCACGAGTAATTTAATGCCAGGCTGGAACCGATAGGGGCCCAAAGCGAGATCTGCTTGCTCGGCCTGTTCATATTGCCGCAAATGAGCGCGCATGCGTGCCAGTAAAACACCGAACTTGAAGGGCTTGGTCACATAATCATTAGCGCCGGCATCGAGGCCGAGAATTGTGTCGGCTTCACTGGCTGCGCCTGTCAGCATAATAATGGGCTGGCGCACCTCTTGAGCCCGCAAGGCCCGACAGAATTCTCGACCATCTTGGTCGGGCAAACCTACATCTAAAATCAAAAGATCATAGCGCTGGTCGGCCAAGCAGGCCCGCGCCTCAGCTGCGCTGGTCGCAAGGTCGATGCTCAGCTCATCATGAAGAGCAAATTGGTCGAGCAGGGTTTCTGCAAACAACGCGTCATCCTCAACCAGCAAGATGCGATTAAATGGTGTCACCTGATCTCCCTGCACATTCCAACATATGGGTGCCTCATCAACAAAATATCCGCGGCCTATCATCTGGCGCCCGCTCTATTATATAGTATGCGCGAAGCAAAAGGCGGCGCCAAGCGCTCAGTGCAGATATAATGAGGGCGCCGGAGGGAGGATCCAATGAACCGAGAAACATCGACGCCGCATCACTTGACCGACAATGATGCCGACGATGACGCTGGTGATCTTGCTCCCGATCTTGCCGCGGATCTTACCGCGGATATTGTTGTACGTGCGCCAATGGATGGCCATCTTGGAACATTGACATGGCACAACCAAGGACGATCCATTGAGATCAACTGCGCGATCGGCGCGGCGGGCCTATCCCATGAAAAACGCGAGGGTGACGGGTCAACGCCTCTTGGGCGTTTTGCTTTGCGGCAGATTTGGTTTCGCCCAGACCGCCTGCGGCTTCCCGAAACCGCGCTTCCCCAGCGCGCCCTGACACCCAATGATGGCTGGTCCGATGACCCCGAGGACCCGAAATATAATCAGGCCGTGCACTTGCCTCATCCTTTTAACCATGAAATTTTATGGCGTGACGACCACCTCTATGATGTATTGATCGAAATTGGATATAATGACGCTCCGGCTCGCGCCGGGCTCGGCAGCGCTATTTTTTTACATTTGCAGAAAAATAACTATCAGGCGACACGCGGCTGTGTCGCGATTGATCTTGACGATATGCTCACCCTCATTCCAACGCTGCGCGTGGGAAGTCAAATCCAGATCACGCGCGATCAGCTCTCTCAAGCCTCATAAGGTTGCAGAGGATCGCTCTCCAAATAAGGCTCGGCCGACGCGAATATGGGTGGCGCCTTGGGCAATCGCAATTTCAAAATCATCGCTCATTCCCATGCTCAAGCCCGTCACCCCCGAGGCCCGCGCTAAATTAGCCAATAATGCAAAATGCGGGGCCGGCGCCTCATCGACGGGGGGAATGCACATCAGACCTATAATAGGGAGGCCCAAGGCCCGACACGTATCGATAAAAGCCGGTGCTTCTTGCGGCAAGACGCCCGCTTTTTGGGGCTCTGCCCCCGTATTGACCTGAATAAATAAAGACGGGAAGCCCGCCGAGGCAGTCGATGCCATTTTATCCTGCTCAGCGGCAAGGGCGGTGGCGAGTTTCGCACGATCGAGGCTGTGAATGACATCAAACAGCGCAACAGCCTCCTTGACCTTATTGCTTTGCAAGGGGCCGAGAAGGTGTAACTGAATAGCGTCATAATCGGCCTTCAAGCTCGGCCATTTCTTCTGCGCTTCTTGCACACGATTTTCGCCAAAATGGCGCTGGCCGGCATCCAAAACCGGCCGAATAGCTTCGGTGTCAAAGGTTTTTGACACGGCAATCAGCGTAATATCCTCCGTGTTTCGCTGCCAGGCATGGGCGGCGGCGTTCTTTCGCGCCTGAATTTCCGCGAGCGCGCCATTGGGTGCTGACATTGTGCCTCCTCGATAGAGCCTTTACACATCCGTACTTTTTGACGGTGCCCCCAACTTAATCGAAGCTGGTCGGGAAGGCAAAACACCGCTTATGATAGGCCCTCGATTGCGCCAATAAGGAGCCCCCCGTGCGGATTTTTATGACCGATCTCACGCGCCAGCCCGACTGGCGCCGTGTCATCCAAGCCCTGGGGCCCTTGGATCGTGTGATTATCCGCGATTATCAACACCCCGATCGGGGCCAGCTGGCGGCGGACATCCAGAATTTCTGTGGCCAGCTGCGCCGTCCACCAGCGCTGTCGATTGCCGCGGATATTGGGCTGGCGCGCCGGTTAAATATGGATTTACATCTGCCACAATGGGCCTTGGCAACATCACGACCAGCGGGGGCGGGCCGCCCTCGACTGATCAGTACCAGCGCCCATAATATTCGGGAAATTTATAGAGCTGCGCAATATGGCGCGCATTGGGTGCTCATTTCCCCCGTTTTCGCGACCAATAGTCACCCAAAGGCCAAGGCGCTCGGCCCGACACGTTTTGCAATGCTGGCCAAATCTGCGCAAAATCTCGGCTTGCGCCCCATCGCCTTGGGCGGAATTCATGGCACAAATTATCGCCAATTGCGTCCGGCGCTGGGCCCGTTTCCCGATTTAGCTGCAATAGACGGCATTGCGACGCTTCCGAGCCTTTACATTTAAAAACGGGCGGCATAATTTGGGTCACCACTCTAACCCCAGCGCCGCTGCGTGCCATTGCCCGACGACATTGCGCGACATGCGAAAAAGAGAGCCCTGCATGACTTCTTTTATCCGATCTTCCTCCTTTTCTTTTGCCGTGACCGGCTTGTGCCTAATTTTGGCGTCCTGCGGGTCATCCCCCAAGGTCGAGTATGATTATCCAAGCTCATCTCAAAGCAAGACCGACCCTGAAATGGGGTCATTATTTGAGGGCGCGACAACCTTATTTAGCAGCGGGGGAGAGAAAAAGAGCGTAGCCGCTGAATTGCCCGTCAATGGCTATATGTGGCGCGCCGCCCTGGAAACCTTCAGTTTTCTGCCCATGCGCTCCGCTGACCCCGTGGCCGGCGTCATTATCTCCGACTGGTACAGCGATCCGCTTAAACCCGATGAGCGTTTTAAAGTGACCGTTTATATTATGGATCGTGATTTACGCGCCGATGCCTTGCGGGTTTCCGCTTTCCGCGAAACACGAACCAATAATAACTGGTCTGCCGCCGATGTCGCTCCTCAAACCAACCGTCGTCTCGAGGACGCGATTTTAGTGCGGGCACGTGAATTGCGGATCGCCGATCAGGCTGTCAATAAAGACTAACGCGCCATGACCGACGCGCTCCAGCCGGAACGATATAATCCGGCAGAACATGAATCCCTATGGCAAGCCGCGTGGGAAAAAGCAGCCTGCTTCAAAGCTGGTGATGCGGCAACAGACCCGCGCCCCAAATATTACGTCCTCGAAATGTTTCCCTATCCATCCGGGCGCATTCATATGGGGCATGTGCGCAACTACGCGATGGGCGATGTCATCGCGCGGTTTAAAAAAGCCCAAGGATTTCATGTGCTTCATCCGATGGGCTGGGATGCGTTTGGGATGCCCGCTGAAAATGCAGCAATGGAAAAAGGGGTGCATCCGGGCGCCTGGACTTATGCCAATATAGAGACCATGCGCGGCCAACTTCAGTCGATGGGGCTCGCCATTGACTGGTCGCGCGAATTCGCGACCTGCGACCCGAGCTATTATCAGCACGAACAAGCGATGTTTCTCGATTTTTTAGAAGCGGGTTTAGTCGAGCGTCGAGATAGTAAAGTGAATTGGGATCCGGTTGATCAAACCGTCCTCGCCAATGAGCAGGTGATTGATGGCAAGGGCTGGCGCTCTGGCGCCCCTGTTGAGCAACGCGCGCTGACCCAATGGTTTTTCAAAATATCGGATTTTTCAGATGAACTGCTCGAGGGGCTCAACACATTAGAGCGCTGGCCAGAAAAAGTGCGCCTGATGCAGGCCAATTGGATCGGCAAATCCGAGGGCTTGGCCCTGCGTTTTCAGATCTCGCCGTCAGAGTTAAGTTCAAAACTGGGCGTGACGGGGTTAGATATTTTTACAACCCGACCCGACACGCTGTATGGCGCAAGTTTTTGCGCGATCTCGCCGGACCATCCGCTGGCCGAGGCCTTATCACAGCACAATCCGGCGATTGCTGAGTTTCGAAAAAAATGTGCCGCGCGCGGCACCAGCGCCAGCGAAATTGAAACGGCGGAGAAAGAGGGCGTTGATAGCGGTTTAACCGTGCAACATCCACTCGATCCGTCCTGGGAATTGCCCATTTTTGTCGCCAATTTCGTGTTAATGGAATATGGCACGGGAGCGATTTTCGCATGTCCCGCGCATGATCAACGTGACCTCGATTTTGCTCGCAAAGATGGCCTGCCCGTAACACCGGTCGTCTTGCCTCACGCAGAGGATGCCGCGACCTTCGCGATCTCCGATCGGGCTTATATTGGCGATGGCACGATGATTAATTCGGGGTCGCTCGACGGCTTGCCGACCGAGCAGGCGAAGACGCAGATGATTGATAGGCTTGAGGCGGCCGGTCAGGGCAAGCGTCGAGTTAACTATCGCCTGCGAGATTGGGGTATCTCGCGCCAGCGTTATTGGGGATGCCCTATTCCGATTATTCATTGCCCGCAATGCGGGGTGGTTCCGGTTCCGCGCGCGCAGCTTCCGGTTACCTTGCCCGAGGATGTCACCTTTGATCGCCCTGGCAACCCGCTGGAACATCACCCCAGCTGGAAGCATGTCGATTGTCCGAGCTGCGGCGCCGAGGCTCGCCGAGAAACCGATACATTCGATACATTTGTGGATAGCAGCTGGTATTTTGCACGCTTCACGGGGCTCACCGCAGAGGCGCCGATTGATCGTGACCAAGCGGCCGCCTGGTTGCCGGTCGATCAATATATTGGCGGGATCGAGCACGCTATTCTGCATTTGCTGTATTCACGCTTCTATAGTCGCGCCATGCACCATGTCGGATGGCTGAAGTGCACCGAGCCCTTTGCCGGTCTGTTTACCCAAGGCATGGTCAATCACGAAACCTATAAGGATCCGGATGGGCGATGGCTGGCCCCTGAAGAAGTGATGGCGAATGAGGCCGGCGCTTGGGTTGTAAAGGCCGACCCGGCGCGTGCCGTGACTGTGGGTGGTGTCGAGAAAATGTCGAAGTCGAAACGTAATGTGATCGACCCGACACATATCATCGCGCGCTATGGCGCCGACACAGCGCGATGGTTTATGTTGTCCGATAGCCCTCCCGAGCGCGACGTCCAATGGACAGAGGCCGGCGTCGAGGGCGCTTGGCGGTTTGTACAGCGCGTGTGGCGGTTGATCCACAAAGTGTCAGAGTTCCCCGTTTCCGAACCACCTCAAGAGGCGAGTGAGAACAGCGACGCCCGCGCGATTTATGCCGCCAGCCAAAAGGCTTTGCGCGATGTGACGGATGATTTGGGCCATCTCGCCTTTAACCGAGCCGTCGCACGCATTTATGAGCTGACCAATGTCCTCAGCAATTCCTTGAATGAAGCCGCGCATAATCAGAACACCGATCAAGCTGCTCTGCAATCGTCTCTTCGCGCGGCGAGTGTCGTGCTAGTGCAGCTCATTGGCCCCATGATGCCGCATCTCAGCGAGAGCTGTTGGCAAAAATTGGGACAAACGGGCCTATTAGCGGAAGCTCCCTGGCCTGCGATTGATCGCTCTGTCTTGGTTGCCGAGACGCTGGTCTTGCCCGTCCAGATTAATGGGAAAAAACGCGCCGAAATCAGTGTACCTCATGATGCAGATGTGGCTATGATTGAGGAAATCGTGCGCGCGGATGACGCCATAGCAAAACTCATAGAGGGCCGAAACATTGTCAAAACCATTATTGTCCCTGGACGCATCGTCAATCTCGTCATTAAGGGATAAGGCGCGGCCAATCTTTTGTGCGAGTGTTGCGAGCTTAATTTTGCTGAGCTGTGGGTTTCGTGCGGTCTACCAAAATGGTCAAGCAAGCCAAGCCATTGTCTCGCAGATGCAGGTCAGCGGATCGGATCTGTGTGCCGACGCGCTTTCTACCACCTTGGTGAAGCGTGACGATAGCCCGATCAGTATCGCTTTGCGGGTAACAGAAAAATTAGTTGAAGAAAATATTGGCGCCGACCGCGAAGCCGCTCGATTAACCTTAAGCGTGCAAACCGACTATGAAATTCAGCATCGTGATCGCGATCAGGTGGAGCGGGGCAGCACGCTTCGTACCCGCACCTTCACAAAGCCAGCGTCTGAGTTAGACGAGACGCTGGAAACAGAGAATGCAGCGCGAACCGTTTGCAATTCTATCGCCTTGGATATCCAGCACGCGGTCGAGCGGGTCGCGCCGTCGAAATAATCTGCAGGTGATCGGCGCGATAAGGAAATGAAATTAAGTGTCGCTAAAGTTGGCCCGTTTCTAAAGGGCCTCTCCATGAAGGCCTGCGGCGGAAAAGTTTTCTTGCTCTACGGTCCCGATCAAGGCGCCGTTACAGAAGCCGGACGCGCTATCAGCCAAAGTTTTTTAGGCGGCGAGCCCGATCCTTTGCAACGGGTCGACTGGTCGTCACAAGAGCTCACCCATGACGGGCAATTATCCGACGAGGCCGCCGCCTTGCCGATGTTTGGGGGTACCAAGCTCATTCGGATCCGCGGTACGGGCGAAGCCGTCAAAAAAAATGTGACACAATATTTGAACGTCGGCACCCAAGAAGAGTGCTGTGTGATCATCGAAGCGGGAAGCCTCACTCCGGCCGATGCCTTACGCAAGCTCATCGAGGGCAATGACGGAGCCATGGCGCTGCCCTTTTTTGAGGCCGATGCGCGAGAAATTGCTCAGCTGATCCAAGAATTGATCGAGCAAGACAAAATGCGGATTGAACATGCAGCCCTGGCCAGTCTCGCCAGCCTGCTCGGCACCGATCGCGGAATTGTCCGGCGCGAGATTGAGCGGCTGATCTTATTCAAAGGCTCTGAGGGGCTGATTACGCTCGATGATGTCGAGCAAGCCATGTTAGACCAAAGCCATTCGGGGCTCGATAGCCTCGTTGATGCGGTGGCGTTAGGGCAGACGGATGAGGCCGATCGGCTTTGGGGTCGGCTCAGCTTAACCGGAACGCGGCCCGAAGCAGCACTGGCCGCCTTGCGACGACATTTCCATAATTTGCACCAGACTTTGGGCCTAGCCCAAAGCGGCGCCCCACTGGGGGATGCGTTAAAAACGGCCTTTCGGCCGCCTTTACATTTTAAGCGACGACCCTTGGTTGAGCGGCAATGTCGGCTTTGGTCCTCGGGTAAAATTGAGACGGCTCTCGAGATTGTGCAAGCGACCGATCTGGCGTGCCGACAGACAGGGGCACGCGCTGAGACCCAGTTTTCCTATAGTTTATTGAGACTATCACGCGGAGCGCAGCGATAATAAGGTTAGCCTTCCAGCAACCGCCGAATAACATCATCAAGTTGTTCAAGTGTTTTATACTGGATCGCCAATCGGCCACCCGCCTCGCCATGATCAATCGACACCGCCAAGCCTAAGCCATCCGCGAGCGTTTTTTCGAGCGCCCGCGTATCCGCGTCTTTTTCGACGTCCCGCTTCGGCGAGGAGGCTTTCGGGGACGGCGCGCCAGAGACGAGTTTTTCAACCGCGCGGACACTCAACCCCTCAGCAATAATTCGCCGAGCAATTGCCAATGCATCTGCGACCCCAATTAATGCGCGCGCGTGTCCCGCGGATATTTTATTCTCTTCAACGAGATGACGAACCTCTGACGGCAGCGCCATTAAACGAAGTGTGTTGGCAACATGGCTTCTGCTTTTTCCAATGGTGCTCGCCAAGGCCTCTTGCGTGTAACCAAACTCGTCCATTAAACGCGCGAAGGCTTGCGCCTCTTCAATCGGGTTCAGATCACTGCGTTGAACATTTTCAACGATACCAATTTCCAGCGCTTGCTGATCATTAGCTGTGCTTAAGATAACCGGCACATCATGAAGGCCCGCACGTTGCGCGGCGCGCCAACGCCGCTCACCCGCCAAAATCTCATAGCCATCTGACACCGCTCGGACAAGGAGGGGTTGTATAATTCCTTGTTGTTTCAATGACTTAGCAAGTTCATCCAATTCTTGATCGGGAAAAGATCGGCGCGGCTGGAACTGTCCGGGCCGCAATTGGTCTAGCCCCAGACGCAGCACCCGCGCGCCGGCGGAGGCATCACTAGGCGCCTCGCTTGATGTCGAAGTCAGTGCAGAGGGCGGTGATGAAGTCGGTGATGAGGCAACGTCTGGAACCTCACCAATTAAGGCAGAAAGCCCTCGCCCTAAACCCCGAGACTTTGCTTTACTCATTGTGCACTTTCTCCCGATCCCGCAACCAAACCATCACCAGCAGCGGATTGCGCCATCGTTTCGCTTGCCGGACCCCGTTCGCGCCGAACCAGCTCAGAGGCCAATTTCATATAGGCAATACTGCCACTGCATTTGTGATCATATAATAAGGCAGGCTTGCCGTGGGACGGCGCCTCGGATAGGCGGACATTTCGAGGGATCAATGTCTCATAGACCTTGGCCCCAAAATGCTTGCGCACATCTTCCTCGACCTGAACCGATAAATTGTTTCGCGGGTCGTGCATGGTGAGAACAATGCCCTGAATATCGAGCTGCGGGTTGAGCGCGTTTTGAACATATTGGATGGTTGAAACCAATTGGCTCAACCCCTCAAGAGCAAAATACTCACATTGCAACGGTACGAGAACCGCATTCGCACAGACCAGCGCATTCAGCGTCAGCATGTTTAAAGACGGCGGGCAATCAATAAACACATATTTATAACGTGTATGAAGGTCGGTAAAATCGGCCAGCCGATCTTTTAAAGCAAAAAGCCGCCGAGCATTTTCCGCCAGCTCAACCTCAATACCCAACAAGTCCATGCTTGCCGGAACTAAATCAAGACCCGGTACCAATGTCGATATTTTAGCCTGCGCCAGACCCACTTCGCCCAAAAGCACCTCGAAGCTTGTGGTCGTGCGCTGCTCGGGTGGCACCCCCAATCCAGTGCTGGCATTTCCCTGCGGATCGAGATCGATCACCAAAACGGGCTCGCCAATGGCGGCCAGCGCCGTCGCCAAATTAATCGCCGTTGTGGTTTTTCCGACGCCGCCCTTTTGGTTGGCAATCGCAAACACGCGTGAAGCTGTTCCGGGGGCTGGCTGAGATGGTTCCATCATATCGTCATCATATAGAAATCAAGCGTAAATCACAGCAGTTTTAGACATTTTCCAGAGCGCGAGGCGAAATTTGTGTGAATTTTAAGATGCGCGCCTCCGGATCGGTTCGACTTTGAATAGCCTCATAGCTCAGAACCCAATGCCGCGCACAGGCCGCCAATTCCCCTTCCCATTCCCGCCCCTTCGGAAAAAGACCAAGCGTTCCGGGGTTAAAAAACGGCTGGCTTAAAGCCAATAATTTATCCAACGCCGTCAAAGCGCGCGCCGAAACGATCGAGACCGGGCCAATATCAGCATCCGACAGCGTTTCCGCCCGCGCACAAATGACCTGAGCCGCACAGCCTGTTTCGCGAATAACGGTGCGCATAAAAGCTGCTTTTTTCTGATCACTCTCAACCAAGGTCACGGAGCCCGAAAATCCAGCTATCGCCACCACTAACCCCGGAAAACCCGCGCCACTGCCCAAATCAAGCCAGGTGCCCGAGCGTTCTTCCGTGAGCGCCAAAAGTTGATAGGAGTCCGCCATGTGCCGCTCCCATAAATGCGGCAAACTCGCTGGGCTCACAAGGTTGATCTTGGACTGCCATTTTCGAAGCAGCCCCTCGTAAATCACCAAGCGCTGCATTGTTTCACGTGAAACACCATAGTCGCGTTGAAACTGGTCAGCACTCATTACTTCTACTCAAAACGGGATTTACTCAGCCGCCACCGACTTTTTCTTGGCAATATGCAGCAATTGGGTCAGCGCAGCAGGCGTCATCCCGTCGAGGCGCGCCGCCTGCCCCAATGTGGTGGGTCGCGCCGCGGATAATTTCTGGCGCACTTCTGTGGCCAGACCAGCAATGGCCATATAGTCAATATCGGTCGGGAGCAGGAAGTTTTCATCCCGTCGAAAAGCCGCAATATCGGATTTTTGCCGGTCGAGATACCCTGCATATTGCGCATCGGTCTCAATTTGTGTCCTTACGGACGGGCTCCATCCATGAATATCGGGCCAAATTTCAGCCAATTGCTCGAAGGAAATATCAGGATAGGCCAATAGGTCAAAAATCGACCGACGAACGCCGTCAGCATTAATCCGTAACCCAAATTGGGCCGCTTCATTGGGGGTCAGCGTACACGCCAGCGCCCGCTGCCGCGCCGCCTCTAAGAGGCCCATTTTATCGCGATATGCGTTGAGACGCGTCGATCCGACCAAGCCAAGCGCCGCCCCTTTCTCGGTCAGCCTTTGATCGGCATTATCGGCCCGTAAACTGAGCCGATACTCGGCCCGCGCGGTAAACATGCGATAGGGCTCGCTTACACCGCGGGTCACCAGATCATCGATCATGACGCCAATATAGGCCTCTGCACGATCAAACACCGCCCCATCCTGTCCGCCAGCGCGCCGCGCCGCGTTTAGACCCGCAACCAATCCTTGGCCAGCTGCCTCTTCATAGCCGGTCGTGCCATTAATTTGCCCGGCGAGAAACAGACCACCAACCCTTTTGCACTCCAGCGTCGGATATAATTCGCGCGGATCCACATAATCATATTCAATGGCGTATCCGGGACGCAGAATCGTTACATTTTCAAGGCCGGGGATGGTTTTAATCGCTGCCTCTTGAATATAGGCTGGCAATGAGGTCGAAATGCCATTGGGGTAAACCGTCGGATCATCGAGCCCTTCTGGCTCTAGAAAAATTTGGTGCCGCATGCGATCGGGAAAACGCGCCACCTTATCTTCGATTGAGGGGCAATAACGCGGCCCAACCCCGGAAATTTGACCCGAATAAACGGGAGATTTCTGTATATTTGCCGCAATAATGGCAATGGTTTCCTCTGTTGTGCTGGTAATATGACAGATCGTCTGCGGCGTTGTTATGCGTTCGGTCAGAAAGGAGAACGGGATGGGCGGATCATCCGAAGGCTGCTCCTCAAGCCGACTTGTATCAATGGTTCGGCCATCCAACCGCGCCGGTGTCCCTGTTTTTAAGCGCCCGAGGCGCAATCCCATTGCATAAAGCCGTTGCGATAACTTCTTGGCCGGGGCCTCACCATGCCGCCCCGCCGGTATGCGTTCCGTACCAAGATGAATGAGCCCATCGAGGAAGGTCCCGGTGGTCAAAACCACTTGGCCCGTGGCATAGGTTTGACCCTTTGCCGTCACCACGCCGGTGACCCGATCCTCAGAAATGGTGATATCTTCAACAGCACCTTCAATCACCGTTAAATTCTGGGTCTCGGTGATGGCGGCCTGCATCGCCTCCCGATACAATTTCCGATCGGCCTGAGCCCGAGGCCCTCGCACGGCCGGCCCTTTTCTCCGATTGAGCAACCGAAATTGAATACCGGCTTGGTCGGCAACCCGACCCATATATCCATCAAGCGCGTCGATCTCGCGCACCAAGTGCCCTTTTCCAACCCCGCCAATGGCTGGGTTGCACGACATTTCGCCAATGGTCGCATATTTATGGGTCAGCAAAAGCGTGCGCGCACCGGCACGCGCGGCCGCGCCCGCTGCCTCACAGCCCGCATGGCCCCCGCCAATAACAATCACATCCCATTTATGTTCCATGTCTTCGCGCCTAACTGCACCTTTTCGTTCGTACCCGAATAGACCTTTGTCCACTTTTCTTCAAGACCCGTTCAAACAAAAGCGACAATCAAACTTAAATGTTTCACGTGAAACACATCAAGTCAGGACAGTAGCAATAAATCCCGCCAATGCGATTTCAGTATCTATTTACCAATACAAAAATCATTGAAAACAACATCCAATAAGGCCTCCACGTCAACCTTCCCGGTGATGCGCCCCAGGGCGCGGCTTGCCAAACGCACATCTTCGGCGGCCAATTCCAGCGCAGGCGCTGCAAATGCGCGATCGAGATGATCGACCGCCTCCTGAAGGGCCTGTCGGTGACGCAATCGGGTCATGACAGGTCGATCGCTTACGCCATATTGGCGAGCGATTTGCTGTTCGAGTGCCGCCAATAAGTCCGAAACGCCCGCCCCCGTTCTCACCGAAATCACATGATCGATCGATTTCCCATTCCGATTAACCATCTGATCCTGCGCAACCCCTCGATCCGCCAGATCAGATTTATTGACGACCCATAAATCGCCCTCTTGCAATAAGTCAAAATCCGATTGGTCGACGCTCAAGGCATCGGGGGCCGTCACCAAAATACGCAACTCCGCCTCTCGAGCGCGGCGTCGAGCGCGGCGCACCCCCTCAACCTCGACATCCGTCTCTCCCTCACGCAAGCCAGCCGTGTCCGCCAAGCGCACCGGCACACCTGCAAGGCGTAACGCCACCTCCACCACATCTCGGGTTGTGCCTGCCTCGGGCGACACGATGGCCGCCTCGACACTTGTTAAGCTATTGATTAAACTAGATTTTCCTGCATTGGGTGGGCCAATAATTGCCACCGAAACCCCATCGCGAAGCCGCTCTCCGCGCGACTCCGCGAGATGCGCATGCATGGCAGCCAGAGTGTCCCGCAGGCCGTCTAGCGCCGAAGCGCCCAAGCCCCCTGGCAAATCCTCCTCGGCAAATTCAATATCCGCCTCAATATGGGCCAGAGAGGTGGTCAGCGTGTTTCGCCAACGCTCATAAATTTCGCCCAAAGCCCCCTGCATTTGGCGCAGGGCCTGCTGTTGCTGGCCCTCGGTCTCGGCATCGATCAAATCAGCAATGCCTTCGGCAGCGGTTAAGTCCATCCGACCATTTAACACCGCCTGACGCGAAAATGCCCCCGGTTCGGCAGGCACCAAACCTGAAATCGACCCTAACGCCGTCAAAATACTATCGGCAACGGCGACCCCACCATGCACATGAAACTCTGCACAATCCTCACCCGTGAAACTGCGCGGACCAGGCATCCACAACACCAGCGCCTCATCGAGCCCCGCGCCGGATTTCGGATCTTTCAAGCGTCGCAGGCTCGCCCGCCGCGGCGCCGGCATGCGGTCTTCGGCGCCTCCACTTAAAGCCAATACCGCGGCTCCCGCTTGCGGGCCACTCACCCGAATAACCGCTAGCGCGCCCCGACCGGCCGGCGTTGCCAAAGCAAATATTGTTTCACCTGCCTGCATCAGTTGGCATTATACTCCTTGTTTCTCCGACCCCGATCTTGATGTGCCCCATAGGGGCGCTCGACGACAGGTCACATCGTTCTATGTTAGGGTCTTATCATGCCTGCTAAAAATCTTCTACGCTTTGAAACCAGCCCCTATCTGCAGCAGCACGCAGACAATCCGGTCCATTGGGCGCCATGGGGGGCCGAGGCGCTTGAGGAGGCGCGCGCCCACAATAAACCGATTTTACTGTCGATTGGCTATGCCGCTTGTCATTGGTGCCATGTGATGGCGCATGAAAGTTTTGAAGATGACGAAACAGCGGCGCTGATGAACCAGCATTTTGTTTGCGTGAAAGTGGATCGTGAAGAACGCCCCGATATTGACGACCTCTACATGACCGCCCTCAGCCTGATGGGCGAACAGGGCGGGTGGCCGCTCACCATGTTTTTAGATGCGCAAGGTCAACCCTTCTGGGGGGGAACCTATTTCCCAAAATCGCCCAGCCATGGCCGCCCAGGCTTTGCCCAAGTGCTCGAAGCTGTTTCCGAAGCCTATCAGCAGGGCCACGCCCAAATCGCCACAAACACCCAAGCCATCATGTCGGCACTGCAGAAGCGATCGGCGGCCTCGGCCCAGGCGGACGGCGTTTCCCCGCAACAGCCCAACATCGCGATGCGAAGTTTGGCCGGACATATTGATCGCGACAATGGTGGCTTTGGTGGCGCTCCGAAATTTCCGCAACCGGTTTTATTTCACTTTCTACTCGAACAAGCGCTAATGGATGACGACGAAGATGTGCGCATGCTGGTGCTCCACACTTTGCGGCAAATCTGTCGCGGCGGCATCTATGATCATCTGGCGGGTGGCTTCGCGCGCTACACCGTCGATGCGCACTGGCTCATTCCGCATTTTGAAAAAATGCTTTACGACAATGCGCTTCTCATCTCTCTCCTCTGCCTCGCCTGGCAAAATACGCGAGAGGACCTTTTCAAACATCGTGTCGCCGACACCATTCAATGGCTGATGGACGATATGCGCCTTGCCTCAGGTGGGGTGGCCGCCAGCCGCGACGCGGATAGCGAGACCGAAACGGGCGAGAGCGCCGAGGGCGCCTTCTACCTGTGGAGTGCGCACGCGCTCTCAATGGCCCTGGGCGACAGAGCGCCCGACTTTGCCCACGCCTATGGGTGCTCGACGGACGGGAATTTTGAAGGCCAAAACATTCTCAACCGATTACAGGCGCAAAACGATGACGAGACCGCATTTAAAGCCGACCGCAAAAAATTATTAGCGGTCCGCGCGCATCGGTCGCCGCCCGCCCACGATGACAAAATATTAGCCGACTGGAATGGCATGACCATTAGCGCGCTTGTGCACGCCAGCGATATGTTCGACCGTCCAGACTGGCGCGACCACGCAGAAACACTTTTTGCGGATATCTGCCGAGAGCTGTACCAAGATAACGGTTTGCGGCACAGCGCCTGCGCGGGACGCGTTATGACACTTGGTCTGGGCGACGACTATGTTCATATGATCACGGCCGCGCTTTGGCTCTACGCCGCGACGGGCGAGCATCGCTATATGCAATGGGCCAAGCTTTGGGTCGAGGAATTCGACGCGGCCCATCTCGTTGATCACGCCTATATTAATAGCCCACGTCACGCGCGTGATGTCCTCGTGCATCACCGCCCCTCCCATGACGGGGCCACGCCCAGCTTGAACAATGCCGCGCTTTTTATGCTGCATTTATTCTATTTGCTGACGGGCGAGAAAACATTTGATGACAAAGCCGATCTGTTGGCCGGCCAGTTCAGCGGACAGCTGTCAACCCAGTATCCGCAAATGCCCTTATTTTTACGGGCCAGCGCCTGGCGGCACAATAGCACGACGCTTGTGATTTTAGCGCCGACGCTCGACACAGACGCGCATCGACTTTTGCGCCACATCGCGATCACACATATGGTTCGCGGCGTCGTGCTCTCATTGGCCGAAACCGACAGCTCTCAGCTTGATCAGCAGCACCCTGCCTATGGCAAAACATGTGTGAACGGCCAACCAACCGCCTATATTTGCCCAGCCGGGCGATGCCTCGCCCCCATCACCGATCTAGATGCGTTAAAAAAGACACTTCAAAAATTGAAAATTTAAGAGCACACTTCTGTCGGAGTTTTTCCAAACCTCGATTACTCGCGCTGGCAAGCGCTGGCGGCGTTGACATCTAAAGCACTAGGGAGCCCATTATGAGCAGCTTAACAATTTCGACACCCGATGGTTCATTTGAAGGTTATTTAGCCCTGCCCGAGAGCGGCAGCGGACCCGGGCTTATTG
>Ga0181600_10001634_pt1 | contig 17448 bp, 23 predicted proteins | sample 041ome_2_FD_132982 | JGI IMG/M metagenome (GOLD analysis project Ga0181600, IMG submission 132982) | Coastal salt marsh microbial communities from the Groves Creek Marsh, Skidaway Island, Georgia - 041406US metaG (megahit assembly) | ecosystem: Environmental > Aquatic > Marine > Intertidal zone... | reverse complement strand
GTGGGCGTCCATCCTGTGAGACGTTTAATTTTACTTATGTCCGGCATACGTCTAGCAACACTGCCTTCAGGCGCATCATGCTTGTCTATTTCTTGTGTTATACCCATGTGTTCAAGTATAATTTCTGCAAGGTGTAGAACTGTTTGTTCATCGTTGCTACCTATGTTTACAATTTCGCCTTTGGCAGATTGTGTGTGCATAAGTTTTACAAATGCTTTTGCAAAGTCTTTTACATAACACCAACTTCTAGTGTTGGTATATCCATACAACGACACATCTCCTTTGCTTGCTCTCGACATAAACTCGTCTACAAAATGATTGCGTTGTCTTGGTCCGTATATGTTGTTTGGACGTACTATTATGTAATCTAATCCGCTTGCTATAACTGCTTGCTCTCCTAGCACCTTGCTAGTCGCATAACTCCAGCGTATGTTTTTCACATCAGGTATTACTATAGGACATGCTTCGTCAGTTGGTATTGTCCAGTTGAATAGGTCAGTTGCTCCTGCTACACCTTCAGGTGTACCTGTATAGATCATTAACGGCTTTTTGCCCTGCTTGTTTGTGTAGTAGTTGACAATGTTTAGAGTAGGTACTATGTTATCATTAATAACTTGCAGTCCTTGTTTGTAAAAGTCTTTGGTGCTGTTAAAAGCAGCCAAATGCACAACTACATCCACTTCAGGAAATTCTTGTGTGGTTTTTAAATCACCCTGTTCTAGGTCCCAAGGTACAATCTCGTAACTAGGATACTGATCATTAATTTCTTCTATAAGGTGACTGCCTAAAAATCCACTAGCACCTGTAATCATTATTTTCATATTATAAATCGTTCATTAATACGTTGTCAAATGCTTCAAGCATTTTGTCTATACCTTGTTTACAATCGATAGCATGATTGCCTACCCAGAAACCATTTTTATGAATGTTCTCTGCGGCATCGTAGTTGCCAGTAGCAGTGTGTGGTAGCATCGACATTACAGGTTGAGCAAGGAAGTTTCCACTAGCAAGTGGTCTTGCTTCTACCCCTAACAATTCAAACTGTTCAACTAAAAGGTCGCGCTTGCCTTCCATCTTTCCTTTGAGTACACAACCAAAACTAAACCAACTACTGTTGCCTACTTCTTTTTGTAAAGTCAAGTAACCTTTATCAGCAAACACACTCATAAAGTAATCTTTATTTTCAATTCTCTTTTTTAAGATGTCTTCCCATTTTTTAATTTGAACACTTCCTATTGCGCCGCTCATTTCTAAAGGACGTACACTGTAGCCGGGGGTCACAAATGTAAAACTGTCTTTGAAGAAGTTACCTGTCTTTTTAAAGATACTGCTATTGTCTGGCAATTCTCTACACCAACCGTGTGCTCTTAAACTTCTAAGATAATCTGCATCTTCTTGATTTTGTACACATATCATTCCGCCTTCCATTGTTTGTAAATGATGTGAAAAGAAAAAGCTATGACTGCCCATCGTTCCGTGTGTACCACAATACTTGCCTTTGTATGTTGCACCCATACTTTCGCAGTTGTCTTCTATTAGAACTAAATTATGCTTTTCGCAAATTGAAGTTAGTGCGTCATAATCGCACGAGTTGCCACAAAGGTTAACAGGCATAATTGCAACAGTGTCTTTATCGATTGCTTGTTCAATTTTAGTAATGTCGATATTAAATGTGTCCGGGTCAACGTCTACAAAATTTAAAATAAAATCATTTTGTGTTACAGGAAAATATGTTGTACTCCATCCTACTGTAGGAACAATAACATTTGCCTTAGGTTTTTTATTTAAATTGTATTTCCATTTTAATAATGACAGCATTAACAAGTTTGCTGTTGATCCACTGTTTACCATTACAGCATCAGTGGCTCCGAACTTGTTTGCAAATTCTTTTTCAAATGCAAAAACCTTAGGACCCATAGTAAATCTACCCGAGTCCATTACTTCTTTGATTGCTTCTAGTTCTTCATCACCCCAAGTTGACGTTGCTAGTGGATATGTTGCCTGCATATTAAACTCCTATATTATGTGATATTTATTTACATCCAAGATGCATTTGTATAATAATGATTGAACAATGCATCAACACATTTGTAGGCAGGATCATGTATAACAACTGTTCCGTTACTGTTTTGCTTAGATAACATTTTCATTTTTTTGTTTTTGTCAAACAGCATTGCACTGAGTGTGAAGTTTGTAAAAGCACAGTATATTTCTTTTGCTCCTATACACAAGTGCCAATCTTCAAGTACACCTTTACTAACATTTTCACCCATACCCGAGACATGTATAATTTTATCTATTAGGAGATTATCATCACCAATTAATTTTACGTCAGGTCCAATTACACGGACTAATTTTATATAATCATCTATACTTGCTATGGTTCGATCTAATCCACGTACATGTAATAATTTAAAGTTATTTTTTTCAATAGGAGATTTTAATTTAATATTTTCTATTATATTACTATTAGCTAGATTTACGAACACGTTTGGCTTTTTCCAAACGTCTTGCTTTGCTGTGCTAGATAGTACTTGAACCGTATAAGGTACATCAATAATTTGACTGAGCCAATCTATTTTTACAGGTGCAACAACTTTTCCACCTGTACCTATAACAACTTTGTCAATAGTCTCTCCTGTTGATTGTGCAGTGTACAACCCACATAAGTATTCAAATAATTGTGTGCCTAATGCACCTCTAATATTAACATCCATAATAATATTTATGTGCGTGGTTTATGTGATAAATATTTTTATGTTAATAAGCGAATATCTAAACGACAAAAGATTAAAGACATTTGAAATGAATGCTATTGAAGATAGCGAAAACTTTGATCAGCATGTTAAAGCTGCAGCTCAACACATTTTAGGTGATGATGTACCCGAAGTGGTCTATACTAATGTCAAGAAATTTAAAAAGAATCCGTTGTTTAGTAATGTTGAATATACTAAACGTGGATTACATTTATTTAGATATGCATTTAGTACCTATGCTGCCGATCATAGAACAAAGCGTAAAGAGTTTCTACAACAGGGACATATAAAAGTTAATAACTTTTTATCTGAGCAGTTTCATAAACTTGTACAAAATGAATGCACAAAATACCCTATTTCTGTAAACAAACAGATATTTAATAACTGTCAACGCGAAAGCGAATCGAATCCTGGAATAAATTATCTAGTTAACAACAGTGAAATGAAAAAGATTGTTACTGAATGTATCGGACTTGATAATACTGAAACTACAGCATTATACAATCAAAATACTTTTGTTCAGCGTATTGAAAATAAACCGAGAGACAACGATGAACAAAAAGATATACACAGTGATATATTTTTTCCTGCTGTTAAATGGTGGTATTTTCCTGATGAAGTAAAAATTGGTGACGGACCTTTTCGGCTACAAACAAGTGCACCTATGTACGATCAATTGTTTTGGGATTGGTATCATAACCAAACAATTCAACTTTGCACAGGACAATGGGATAAGTCTAAACTTAGAGGACATATAGAAGGCAGTCTTCGTGCTAGAGACGAAGAACTTTCTTCCATGGGGATAACAGTAAGTCCTATGACTGTGAAAGCTAATACACTAATTGTAGCAAATGTACAACTATTCCACGGGCGTGGCGAAACACATTATCCACATACTCGAAATGCAATACACGGATCTATAAGAGTTAAATGGCCTTTCAAGCTCACGTAATAAATGCAAATCCAAAAGATTTTATAGCTGGATGGTACATTAGTCCTCGGACATGTGATCAGCTTATAGATTTTTTTGAAAGTAATCCACAACACCAAGTTCCTGGTGTAGTTGGTGATCACTGCACTGTTGATCCTAGTATTAAGCAATCTACTGATCTTACTATTAATGAGTTTAAAGATGCCTGTGTTGAGGATTATTTTGAACAGTTAGCCCATGTTACAGAAGAGTATAAACATTTATATCCGCACTGTGCAGACGCAACAGGTACGTGGGGAATAAATTTAGGAGTCCAAATACAAAGATATTTGCCCGGTGAAGGCTTTCATAAACTACATTGTGAAATAAGTGAAAAGCCTCAGTCTAGTAGACATTTAGTTTTTATGACATATCTAAATGATGTTACTGACAAAGGCGAAACGTCGTGGCCTCATTGGGATGTAAAATTACAACCTGAAAAGGGTCTTACAGTAATATGGCCGCCGGCATTTACGCATATGCATCAAGGTATTGCTAGTCCGTCACAAACCAAATATATTGTTACTGGATGGTATAGCCATTTCTAAACGGGTATTGCTTCTCGGAACTTTAAAGCAAACAGTGTACCTTGTTTTGAATTTTCTACATCTACATATATGTCGCATCTACAATACATGTCACTTGGTAATGTTTGACTGTTGCTGTGTATCATCGCAAGATTAAATCCGTCTTGATTACACTGCTTATAAAGTTCGTCACCTAATTCTCTCTGCACCCAAACATTTTCCATACGTGTTCCTACATGATTCCATTTGAATTCACATGTAGATAGATAGTACCGTGTCATGACACAAATGCTTTTTCTTGTACAAACGTACCTGCACGTTTGTTAGTACCTTGTGAAAATCCCCAACCATCAAACATATCTGCAACTTCTCGATTAAAATCTAAACTACCACATATCATAATTTTGTGTTCGCTAGGTTCTAGGTTAGGTACAATTTGTCCTGCTCTGATAAACTGTGTAATTCTTTTATTATGTCCGGTCCAAGTTGGATCTTGTGTAACTATGGCTGTGTATTTGATGGGCTGTTCTTGAAGGAAGCTGTCATAACTTTGTAGGTCTTCTGCCTTACGCACACTCCAGTACACATGTATTTGTTCAAAGTGATCGTATGTTGTAGGGTCTCTCAGAATAGATATAAAAGGTGCTATGCCAGTGCCTGTGGCTAGTAACCATAAGTTGCCGCCTAGTTCTAAATTAGCAAGGGTAAGTGTACCTGTGGTCTTTTCGCTTACTTCTAGATAATCACCTACATTAATATGACGTAGTTTACTAGTTAATGGTCCATCAGGAACCTTAATACTATAAAATTCTAAGTAGTCGTCATAAGGTCCGCTGGTAAAACTGTATGCTCTTTTAGGCGTTCCCTCCATACCGACCATTGTAAACTCTCCTGCCGTAAACCTAAATGTATCAGGACGTTCTGTGCGAATACGAAATAAACTTTCCGTATAATGTTTTATTTCTGTTACTTTTAGATTCATAATTTATATTCAAAGTTTTGACAGGTGTCACCCTTACGTGCAAGTGTTGCGCCATTACGCAAATGAAAACGCTCTGCCATTTCAGTAAGAGGACTTAGTGTTACATATCGTGTGATGTCTTCTCTAGTTTTTTTAATATGGTCTGCAACTGAGTTTACAATTTCTCTACCAGCACCTTTGTCATAACTCCACACAGTATAAAACATTGCAGTATCTGGATCTTCAGTACGATTTAAATCTTCTTCGGTTGTTGCAACACCGTTGGTATATGCTACACAAATTATTGCTTTAGGTCCCTCAAAGTCAACAGGTGCTTCAACAGCATATTGTTCTTCAAACAATGCATAAACTTCTCTGCCATCCTGAATGCGCCAGTATAGTGGTAAATGAGGACGAACAGGATCGTCTTTACAATAACCTAACCAACTATCTGTTTCTATTTTTACTAGTTTGTTCAAACCATTCTCCTAGTGTAAATAATTTTTGATCTGTACATTGTATATAGTCTGAGTTATTTGAGTGTTTGATCGAACCTGATCCGCTTACTACATCACCATCTCTGTACGCGAATGGACGTTGTATGGTTACGTCTATGTACTCTCCGTAATTTGTGCCCAGGGTAAGAAAGGTAACCCATTTATTACCTTTACCACGAAATACTCTGCCGTTGGCAATAACACCTGCAAAATCTACACGTTGTAAAAAATTTTGTCTTACGCCGCATCCTGGAACGAACCCATGGGTCCACCATCCTGATTTAGATTCTATTCCTCGTCTGTGTGCTTCACATTGATATACCCAAGCTCTATATGATCCTTGGCAGTGTTTGAGATTGGCACGCCAAAATGCTTCTGGATTGTGTGCTTTCTGATATGCTAGTGCCCATATGAGGCGGCCTAGGTTCACAGCATGTGCTCTACACAGTCCAAAGCCACTTAGTTCTTGTAGTGCTGCCATTGCATCTGCTTTGCGGGGATTGTTGCCCAAGCGTTCGACAAACTCTAGTATCTTTTCATCGTTCTTTTTAGCAAACGCTCTACGATACATATCAGCTTCGTACATGTCTACACCTATAATGTTTGAGATAATGTCAATAGCATCATCTTCAAACACTACGGAATCTTGTACAGCTTCTTGACTCCAGTCTTGGAACATGGCTGCTTTTTGTCTGCCGCTCATAGCAACAGGACGTATCATTGCTGTAGCAAATACACAGTCCTCCATGCTGGTTGGTTTGATTGCTCTGAACAGTCTACGCATAGCAGGTGATTCGCCTTGTGTTACACCTAACACATCACCTCTGGCCAACAAGGCGCTTGTGTGTGCATCTGTGTGCGGATAATCCGCCAATGCAGTGTGTGGGTCTATTTCCATTAGTTGTGATAATCCGCGGTTGGCCAGGATGTCAACCTTGAGATGTTCTAAGTCTTCAACTTCATATTTGTCTAGTAGTATTTGATTGTCTGCTGATATTAGTGATTTTGGTAGTTGCCTTGTAAACATTACGATTCCTCCACAGTGTTTTGATATGCATCTCTTCTTGCCTATTAGTTTACGTTCTATGCGTTTTGCCTCTTTAGGGTCAACGCCTACTTTTTCATAAGTAAAGTTGCGTGGAAGATTACCTGTGGCACCTAAACGTTTAGCAGCTTCTCTACGAGCTGATTTTTCTTTGTAGGTGACGTAGTTGCTTAGTCGAGCCGTCTTGCCTGGCCATTTCTTGAATATCCTTTCCATGACTTCCGTCTGTCGATGATGTTCAAAGTCTATGTCAACATCTGGCAGGTCATCCCTCAAAGGGTTCATGAACCGTGCCACAGGTATGTTCCACTGTACAGGATCAACGTCAGTGATCCCTAGTAGATAGCATACAAGACTGCTACCCGCAGACCCTCTTGTCATATGAGTAAGGTCTGTGGTTAAGTCAATAATATCACAAATTTGAAGGAAGTAATCAGTGAATCGCTGAGAGAGAATGAGCTCAAATTCTTCAGCTAAACGATTTTGATATTCGGGTCCGGGTGGGACAGGCCTTTTAAATCTATCTAATAGCCTCTGGATGTTTTCTAAATCTGTTTCCATTTTAGCCTCTTTGTTTTGTCTTTATATGCCTAACGTTATTTCTAACGCAAGTTATTTATCAAAGATAACTAATCGGAATTTAAATTATTGATAAAGTTTTTAAGTTTTGTAGAGTCTGCTTCGGCACGTATCTTGCCTACAGCATCACCTGTGCTAGGATCGTCGTTTACACTGTCTTGGCTTATTGGTGTTCCGCTGCCACGTTTGATCTGATCAAATACTGTGCTTTTACGTTTCTGAAACTCTTGGTACTCTTCATCTTCACCTAGGTCACGAATACGCAAACTGTCAACATCAAACTCTAGATCAATCTTTTGTCCGACGCCTGAACTTGAACGTGTTTTCATTAACTGTATCTGATAACGTCCACGCTCACGCATTGCTCTACTTGTAAAGATACCAATCAAGTTATCAGCAGTATTAATTTTACTAATACCACCCGAGATATGCGAGTGATCAAATTCAATCTCTTCAACACTACTTCTATTCAGCTGTGATGCTGTAACAAAGATTGTGTTTAGTTCCATAGCTAAGTTACGTAGTTCTTCACTTACGTACTTGTCTTTAACAAACAAGTTCTCAGCACTAATACGTGCCGCTATAGGATGCATCAAGTCCAAATAGTCTACAAGCAATACGTCTACCTTCTTGCCTGTTTTAATCTCATACTCTTTCAAATAACTTCTAATATCGTTTGCGTTCTTGCCTGTTGGCATATACTTGACTTGGAATGCACCGGACTTCTTGCCAATCATCTTGACTTTCATTTCAACATCATCAATGCTCTTGAAAATGTCTCTGCTTGGAATGTCTGTAGTCATTGAATCAACACGCATACTAACTAATGCTTCGGAAAGTTCGAACGTCAAGTATACAACGTTCAACCCTGTTAGTGCAAAGTTAACACCCAAGTTGGCCAAGAACAAACTCTTACCAGACCCTGAGCCACCTGCAAAGATATTCAGTTCGCCTCTGTTAAACCCACCAAACAGTTTCTTATCTAGTGCTGGCCAGCCTGTGCTTATTTGTCCGTTCTTGTCTTTGATACCTTCTAGTCTGCTTCTTGGATCTTTCCAATAGTCTGTACCCAAGTCTTTTTGCAAACCAATCTGTACAGCCTTCTTAACTAAATCTTCAACAGGACCATACTCGCCATTCTCAAGCAGGTCAGCACTTTTTAAAATAGCTGCTTCTAATGCTTTGTGTCTACTAAATGTTTCAAACTCTTGCAACAACCAATCATAATGGTTCTCCATAAGTTCACCAGGATGTTTCAAGTCGCCGTCTGTTGCCGCATTAATCATATCAAACGTAGGCAATGCATTATGTTCTACGACGTAATCATTTAAAAATTTTGCTTGTGGCTGTAAGCGTCTATCAAAACTTCCTGGATCAAATACTGCCTGACATCTAACAAAGCTCTCAGCATCTGTCATCATCATTTCTAGATATACCTTTTGTATATCATATCCATAGTCGGTATTTTGTCTAGTCATTATTCGCCTTTGTTAGAACTTTTATATTATACATTATAGCAAATTCTTGTGCGTTTGTCAAGTCATTTACCATTGGTTTTCCTTTTATATTTAAAGACGTATTTAACAACATTGGGCATCCAGTTTCTTCATACCAACGTTCTAGCAGTCTTCTAATTCCGCTATCATCTTTTTGTACCACTTGGACTCTGGATGTACCGTCGTAGTGGACGATGGCAGGATACAGGTCTGGATTTTTGCAACGGGAGGTAAACTGCATATAACTATTGGCAGGTCCTTCGAAATTAGCATCATAGTGTTCGCTGAGCACTGCGGGGGCAAATGGACGGAAGTTCTGTCTCTGTTTAATTCTATTAACTGTTTGCTTAATGTCTGATCCACGGGGATCAGCAAGTAGGCTACGATTGCCAAAAGCCCTAGGGCCAAACTCCGCCCTACCGTTCGCAACACCCACGATTCCTGTTTTCTTGAGTTCGATGATTGCTTCTTCAACTGGGTATTCTCCTTCTATGTTGTAACCCATGTACATGTTTGGCATGGGTAAACGTTCTTTCTTATGTGCCAGCACAGACCCTACAGCACTTCCTGCATCACCCGGATTAGGCATAATCCAAACGTCATCAAAATACTTATAGGCTAGATGATTTGCACTACAATTTAGAGCACACCCTCCCATTATAACTAAATTTTTACTGTTGGTTTTTTGTTGGCACCATTGTAAAATATTATCAAAGATTGTTTCATACACCCATTGTGTACCAGCTGCTATGTTAAAATTGTGATCGTCGTTTAGCTCTGGTCTCCACCAATTGCACCCCCTGTGTAAATTGTGTTTAAATTTGATAGGTAAAGTTTTACTTTGAAAAAAATCATGCATAATTTGATGACGGTATACTCTACTATCGCCATACCCTGCCATACCCATAAGAATATATTCATCTTCGTTTGCTTTTAACCCAATGCGTTGTGTCATAGCAGAATACCATAATCCTATTGAGTGTGGAAATTTTTGAGAGTATATTTTTTTGAGTTGGTCTCCTTCCCCCTGCCAGATAGTAATAGTTTCAAACTCTCCAATACTGTCAATACACAACACAGTGGCTTCACTAAAAGGTGAAGTATAATAGCCGGCAGCAGCATGGGAATGGTGATGAGAAATATTGAAAACAGGAGCATGTATACCATAAGATCCAAGGTAACGACGAGTACTGTTTTCATTAAAGTTGAATCCTTGTCCTGCATAAATTTGTCTAATTGATTTTTTAAATGGGCTTTCATACCAGATAACTTCATTAGGCTCTCCCCATTGTTTAGCATACTCTATTAATTTATCATTAAGATGCGGATCATTTTTAATGCCACTGAAACGTTCGCTATGACTGGCAAACTCTAATCCTTCCTCGGTAAAGACAGCTAGAGCAGCATCGTGACTGTTTGCTGAAATCCCCCAAGTGATCATGTATTAAATTTTTTCCATAGATTGTGTAACAAATAAAACCAAACACCGTTTATACTCGGTTCGACTAAAGCTACTAAGCCGGCTTCAAAAAGACTTGCGCCAGTCATCCAATACACAACGTTCATTGCTATTATAACATGACCGACTGTATATATTAGTGCAAGTATAGCACTGTTACCTTTTAGTAGGTTTTTTAGGACTACGAAAATCCCTGTTTCAAATTCTGTCTTCATATATCACCTCTCTCATTTATATATAAAAGGATCTTTCTTTTTTAATTCTTTTAATCGTTTTCTAAATTTTAGTTCTTGTAGTACATATGTGTATGGAGTAAGTATCCAATTCCATATAAGTTTTATATAAACCATTTCTTTGCCCTCAATCTAATTTTAAGCGGACTATCTTCAGCAACATTAGCAATGCTATACAATGTATATAGTCTACCGTATTTACTCACTGCTTCACCTATATCAGTAACTTCTGATGGCCACTCGGGTAATGCTACACTCCAACCTAAATCAATAGCTTGCTCAACTAGTTTTTTTCCTGCACTATCTCTGTCAGGAACAACAATAATTTGTTTTTGTAATCGATTTAACAGCATTGCCTGTTGCTCTGATATTTCAGATCCTCCTAACGCACATCCGTCTACGTGTATAGCATCTAATTGTCCTTCACATAATATAGCAAAAGACTTATTATAGTTTTGTTCATCTAGTCCAAACACAAATCCGGGTTGTACCTCAGTAAGGTATTTAGGTTTCTTATTAGTAACACTTCTACCGGTCCATCCTACAATACGTCCTTCATAATAAAATGGAATGATCAATCTATCACGATATCCTAAGCTAGGCGACCAATAGTAGTCTATATCATCTGTATTTAAACTACGCTCTGCCATGTATTCTAACACAGACATACTGTACTTGTTGAAGTCTGTTATGTCAGTAATCTTAATAGCATCGTCTGGCAACAGAACAGATTTGAATGTAGGTAATTGGGCTATTAAAGTTTTTGCCTCAACACCTTCATTCTCTCTCATCACTTCCAACGCCACCTTATTGATTATATCGTCAGGCGCTCCCATCCATTGTAGGAGTTTTCGTAATTTGTGACTAAAGTTTCTGCCCGGTTGCCAGCTTGCTTTGAAGCCGCAGTTAAAACAATGATAACTTACGCCTCCGTCTGCGTTGCTTATTAGGCCGCCTCGCTGTCTTGTATCAGCACTTGTACCATTATGTTGACAGCAAGGAGCATTAAACGAAGTCCAGCCACTAGGAGTTGTTTTCCTTTTAGCCGGCAGATATGTCAGAACTGTTTCGTTTACTATACTCATGTTACTAGTATAGCATCGTTATGTTATGAAGTCAAGTTATTTTGTTAGTTTAAATAAGATAAATTCTTCAGCGTGTTCTGGCTTTATTGTTATTGCAGGATTGCCATCTGGTGCTTGTTTGCCCACATATGCCCATCTGTAGCCCTCTTCAATTTGTGCATTACTTCTCTCTATAAATTCCGCATTAGAGGCGGTTGCTAAAGACAGAAGTAATACGGTCATAAATGTCTCCATATTAGTTCCTTATTAAAATTTTTGTTATTTTGTCTGCTGGATTGGCAGTTGTTTTAAATCTCACATAACTAAACACGCCGTTAAAGTTAACAGGAGTAGGTTCAGTAGGTGATGCAAGACTAACGGTTGTGACGTCAGCCCATTGCGTATCTGCTGTTATTTGATTGGCTAGTGTTGCTTGTACAACTACATCGCCTGTATAACTATCAGAATATATTGCGGCAGTATGTAATGCTTCGTTTCCATTAATTGCAGGTTGAGCTGTAACACTTTCTGATATCCAGGTGCTGTCATCTACTCCTACTACACCTGAGTCTTCTGTAAATGTTGTAATACTGTATGATGGCTTTGCTCCAGGAAAAGCGCCGCTGTCTACAAAAATTGTAGCATCGTTATCAAAATGACTATCAGTGTAAGTTAATGTCTTGCTGCTGTCTGTATTATGCACTAGATATATATTATATTTTAAATATTGTGAAGGTATATTTAATAAATCATTTTCTGTTATAGTGACAGTGAACATTCCTCTTGTTGCACTACTATCATCTAATTGCTGTATTGATCCATCATGTTCTATAACCAATGTGTTTGTTTCATCGTATGCAACAAACTTAGGCGTATATACACTGGTTGTTACTGGTTTTTGATCTGCGTTTAGTAATCTAAACTGAAGCACATTATCTATGCCTTTATATACTTTTAATTGTCTTTGATACACTGGTCTATACTCCGTCACAAATCCTGCATCATTTGCTACTATGGTTGTTAAATTATTTACTAAATATCTAGGTGTAAACTGCATACAAGTATTTATCGGAAATTATGTTAAGAAAAGAAATAGAAGAAAACTATCCATTTATAAGCGTTGTTACCTACGGGGGGCAAGAATACGTCGGCATCATTGTAAACCAAGATCAATTTGTTACATCGATGTTAATTTATTCAAAGTTAAGAAGTATGGAAGAAAAGAAACTTCTTTTAGAACTAGGTGACACATGGTGGTGGGAATCAAATAGAATGATACCTATTAACATATTCTTACGTAACGAAATTGATTTAATTAAATATTGTCAAATGAGTATGAATAGTAAAGATGTTAAAATTATACTAGGTCCTACTGTAAATCTAGGTAATTTATCTGTGAAAAGAGTAAAACGTAAGAATGTACAACTTGTACGTAAGCCTAAGCGTTAAGTTGCTCACACAATAAATTCATATGTACAACTACAGCTACAGCATAGCTCACAGCATGAGCATGTTTAAAAAAGTACTCACCATTAGTCGGCTTTGTCCATACTTCCTTCATTATTGTTTCCCAACTTTTGTTTGCTAGGTGCCTCTTTGCTGGTCGAATGATCGCTAGTGTTGCCGCTAATTGCTCTACCGAAGTAGGCTTCAATTGTTTTAACAGACTGCTGTGCCCGTTTAGATGAAAGACTTTTTCGCTGAAGTCTTTGTGTTCCAATAGTTCCCATAGTGGTTCCCTTTCCATAAGTTCTTGTAAATGTGCCTCGTCTTTTACATCTTTGTATATAGACACATTTAAAAAATCTAGTTTAAAATAACCACGATCCTCTGCTGTTTCGTAATCAATTGTTGATAAATTATCCATAGGATTATGCGGTACTTCGGTGACATAGATACCAGTGTTATGTTTTTTACTTGTTTTAAGACGAGCAACACGATGCTGTATCTTGCTAAGTATTACATCTCTATCTGCAAAATCTATATCAATATCAGGCATTACTTAATCTCCAATGCACTTAAATCTTTTGGTTCTGCTCCAATTTTTCCTTTAAAAAATGTATTGAATGCAATAGCTATTCTTTCTATCTCTGAATTGGATACTGTCACACTATGTTCTACATGCGAAGGAAATAGAAGTATTTGTTCCTGTTGCGGAAGAATACTTTGTGTTGCACTGTTAAAATTATTATATTCATTTATATCAAATAAGAAACTTTCTGGATGTAATGTATTGTGCCTAGGATTTTTATGAAAGGTAATTTCGCCAGAATCATTATTACATTGTAAATAAACTATACCAGAAAAAATACAGTTAGAATGAAAATGTTTTATTGCTGAATCACCTTTATTATGTTTTACTGCCCAACTATTTGTAATATAAAAATCTACATTTTTAAACTGTGCTATATCAGATACAAATAAGTTTATATGCTTTTCAATATCTTTTTTTAAATTTTGAAACTGTGGCTTATCTAATAAAAATGTTTCTTTTGTAACATAGCCATCATTACTACTAGTGCGCTCCCAAGTAGAATTATTTACATCAGAAACAAATAAATTACAACCCGGAACAGACGATATGTATAGTGGTGTAGACCATAATGTTAAAACATTTTTTTCTATTTTGTTAAATTCTGTAGTCATTAAAGATCTACCTTTAAGTTAAATGACATTGTAATCCTTTCTTCGTCCTGTGTTTGTTTGTCTACTTTGTGTAATAGCCCTGCAGGAAATATTGCAATCTCTCCAGGTGATCCGTATAGCTCTGTTGTTTCATCAAATACAGTAGGATTTCCGTTACCAGTAACATATATTACACCTGAAAGTCCTAGGTTGTCTGAATGTGTATGGTTAGGATTGTAGTCACCTTTTTGAGCATAGTTAATCCAAAAGTCTATGTTGTCAAAGTGATTACTTGCTTGTCTTATACTTAGTCCACGTAGGCTATCTTCTAGATCAATTCCGTCTAATTGATACAAAAAGAATTGTCCTAAATAAATTAAATAAGGCATTACAAATGCATCACTGCATAAGTGTCTTGGAACAGCAACTTGAAATTTATTTTCTCCTGCATTGTAGTGTTGACGTAAAAAACTTAAAGGATGATTTTTATATTTTCTACCTTCTTGAACAAAATGTTTTATCTCCCAATCAAAGATTTCTGTAGGCATTTTACATACCATTACCGGTACATTATCTAACATACGGAAATCTTTAAATAGATTCATAATTTGTTTCCATTTTATATTATTTAAATTAGTCATGCTATAAAATGGGTAACGCTATATCTACCCGTTCCTTTAATTTTATCTACTTCATGCATTAGTATAGATGGAAATAAAACAATCCTATTTGCCACACATTCTATTATATTGTTATCAAAAATAAGATTGCCGCCTTCAAACATTTTAACCTTATCGCAAAAAAATGTTACACAAGTAATAGTCCCTAAGTCGTTGTGTCTTTTATATTCATCGCCATTATCATAATGATTTACTTTTACTTTATCTCGTGTGCTAGATCCAAGGTATTCAAAAAAGTAGTGTTGTTGTTTACATTTTTCTATAAAACTATTATCAAAAATCTTACGTGTGCATCTTAAAATATCTGAAATATTTCTGTTAGGATATATTTCGTCTAACAATAATCCGGTATTCTTTTTTAGTAAAGGATTATCTTGATCTTGTGTTTGCATTTTAGATTTTAAAAATAAAAGTTCTTGCCACATTAACTTATACTCTTCCTCTGAGTAAAAATCATCATAAACTAATATAGGCAAATCATTTACTTTAATCATAAATTACTTTCCTTAACAACTTCTTTTACAAGCTCTACATCTTTAGGATTACGTTTAAAACGCATAGCCCAGTGTCCTGGATCTAACACATGATATATCATACCTAATTGTTCATCATTGAATTTATTCAACATGTCCTTGCCTGTTTTACAATTTAAAATTAACCAAGGTGATATTTTTCCATCTTTAATATTCCATACTGCTGTGTTTAATCCTATGTGCTGAAAATAGTGATTCCAGGGAGCAGGTGTATTTTCATCAGCCCATTCCATCATAGTCATAACACTGCGTTCGAGTGCAGTTTCAACACCTTCTTTTCTAATAAGTTCAATTGCATACTTCTCATACATTTCCTCTCTACACCAATGGTCAAGTTTAACCCTTGATGTTACAACATAGTCAATGTACTTTTCAGGATACAACGGCTTTACATTACTAATAAAACTTCCAAACTTTACAAACGCATTATAGTATTGGCTTTTACAAAAATCTGTATAAGTTTTTTCTTTCTTTGCACCTGCACTTAATTTATAAAATTGGTTAAACGCATAGAAACCTAGTTGTACACGCTTTTCTTTTTGTTGTAGATGTCTACGTTTTTGTTCACAAATATGAACTATTAGAGTTTTTTCTTTAGAATACCCTGTGTTACAATATTCACAAACAAACGGCTTAGATGTTGACATCTTTTTTATCCATTCCGAGCGACTCAGCGTATTGTTTAATTTCTGCTTTTGTAGATATTCCAGCAAGTAGTTCTACCTCATCTTGTTTCATATTAGGAAATCTTTCAGATAAAAATTTTATAATCTTGCTATCTAACGACTTCTTTCCTTTTAATCCTATCCATTTATGGAATTCAATTTTACCTGTATTGCCTGCTTGACACAACAGTTGCCATTGTAGTTTAGGATGTTTAGTACCCAGTTCATTCCAATTCTTGTTATAGTATTCATTAGTTTTAAATACGGCTAGTTCTTGTGCTTCTCTATTACCACTAACACTACTCACATATCTATTCAATAACCAAAAGCTAATTTGTTTACGTTCTTCTTCAGTGATTTCGTCCCATACATTCTTTGCACCCATATCGATAGCTGCAAGTATATCTTTTAATGGGAGTTTTGTTTGTGCCATTTTTCTAAGTCCTCAGGAGTGTTAATTTCAATTCCGTCAAAGTCTACCTTTACTACGCCAATGTCGATATTATTTTGTAACCATCTTAACTGTTCTAACTTTTCTATTTCTTCTTCTTTAGTTTTTACTAGATTAGGATATTCTAACAATGCAACTCTACTATATGCATATACACCTAAATGATGATCTCCGTAATCTAAACTTGCACGACAAAACCACTTTGCCTTGCTTCCGTTATGTATTAATTTTACACTATCTGGGTTGGCTCTGTCAACCGAATTCATGTCTGTATATGCTGTTAATACATGATGATCCTTACAATTTTTTGCCAATTCAACAATAATTTCTGTAGTAATATCTGGCATGTCTCCTTGTACATTAATGTAATAGTCCCATCCTAATTCTATTGCCTTTTGAGCACATCTTTCAGTTCCGTTATCAGCATCAGCAGTCATTCTACTAGGAACAATTTCTGCAATTTCTTCACTATCTGTAAGCACTACAGTTTCAAATCCTACACTTGCACATTTATCATATACATGTTTTATAAGAGGAACACCGTTAAGTTCTGCAAGCATTTTATTTGGAAATCTCGAACTTTTAATTCTTGCTGGTATTACTATGCCGGTATTCATTTTACATCTCCTGTATAATTAAATGCTACAATGTCCTTTACTACCTGCTCAAAGTCAGCTAGTCTAAGCATATTTGGACCATCGCTTGGCGAGTCATCAGGCACAGGGTGGACTTCGATGAAGAAGGAAGTGATGCCAAGAGCAGACCCAGCACGAGCGAGCCCAGGCACGTAATCACGATTCCCGCCGCTACTAGTCCCCAGTCCTCCGGGTTTTTGGACAGAGTGCGTAACATCAAACACAATATCGGAATCATAATTGTCAAGCATATACATAAGACCAGTATAATC
>Ga0181600_10001606_pt1 | contig 17631 bp, 18 predicted proteins | sample 041ome_2_FD_132982 | JGI IMG/M metagenome (GOLD analysis project Ga0181600, IMG submission 132982) | Coastal salt marsh microbial communities from the Groves Creek Marsh, Skidaway Island, Georgia - 041406US metaG (megahit assembly) | ecosystem: Environmental > Aquatic > Marine > Intertidal zone... | reverse complement strand
CGATACCGCGAATATTGTCCAAAATACCCCCTGAATGCGCCCCGGCAATGGGCCGGGCGCTGCTTGTGCCATAACTTGCGCACAGGGGCGCGGCAAGATGTCAGTTTTTCAGGCGTTGGCCGTATAATTCCAAACGGTGCCCCAACAGGCGATACCCCAGCCGCCGCGCGATACGTTCTTGCAGCTCTTCTATTTCGGGGTCGCAAAATTCGATCACTTCGCCGGTGGCGGTATCGATGAGATGGTCGTGATGGGCGCGTTCGGCATCTTCATAGCGCGCGCGCCCATCACCAAATTGGCGCCGGTCCAAGATACCTGCCTCTTCGAACAATTTGACCGTGCGATACACCGTGGCCAAAGACAGTTTTGCATCGCGCGCCTGCGCTTGGGCGTGCAGCGCCTCGACATCGGGGTGATCTTTGGCGGCATCCAAAAGCTCTGCGATCAGGCAGCGCTGTTTGGTCATACGCAGGCCCAAAGCCTGGCAACGGCTGAGAACGGTATCAGACATGGCACAAGTTTAGCCAAAGCTGCGGGCCAGTGCCAGCCCCTAGTGCGCACCCTGCCACTAGTGCGGGCGCGCGTTTGAAAACAGATGAATCACCAAAATTCCGCTTAAAATCAACGCCAGCCCCAGCACTGCGGGCCAATCTAACGCTTGGCCAAAAACCACATAGCCGATCAGGGCGATCAGCACGATGCCAAAACCAGACCACAGCGCGTAGACCACGCCAACCGGCAGCACCTTTAGGGTGGTGGACAGCAGATAAAAGCTGACGCCATAGGCCAGCACCACCAAAACCGAGGGCCAAAACCGGCTGAATTGCTGGCTGGCCTGCAAGGCCGAGGTGCCAACGGTTTCAAATGCCACAGCCAATAGCAAGATCAGGTAGGTATTCATTGTATTGCGCCTCCGGCCCTGTCTTTGCAGGGCCGGGGCGTTCTGAGCAAGAAAAAACGCCCCCTAGGCGGCGTTTTGGATATCTAGCCGCACCAAGGTTTGGTTCAGCAGCATATAGGCGATTTCGCCAAATGTGGCGGGGCCGGTAAAGGCGCCGGTGGTTTTGCCCTCAAGCTCGCCATAGACGTAGTTCAAGATGCAGTTGCATGCATATTCGCCCGCACCTGCGCCTTGGGTTTCTTGGGCAAAGCTGGCGGCATAATCGGCCACGGGCCGGGCCTGACGATAGCTGACGCCCGCCACCACTGGCGCAAAGAACGACACATGGCCCGCCTGGCGATCTACGGCGCGGATGGCCACATTCACCATTGCGCCGCCATAATCGGCGACCAAGGGCAGGCGGATATCCAACGCATTATCTTCGATATATTCGGCCAAATTCACGCTTTGCCCATTTACCTTTGCCGTGCTGGCGCCAAAGCCACTGGTTTCGAATTGAAAGCTGGGGCTTTCCGCGTTGCCGGGCTGGAAAAGATTGACAATATCAATCGTCGCATGGGCGGTGCTGGGCAGGGTCAAATACATGGCGACCGCTTCGTTTTCATGGCTTTGCCCGGTTTGGCCGTTAAACACCATCGGCGCTTTGCGGCCCACATCATCCAGATGCACGCCCGCAACCCAGCCCATCAGCGGCTGGTTGAACAGATCGGTGTAGGTTTGGCTGTTTAGGGCGAATTCCTCGTGCGCGGCGCTGAAGGCTGGGATCAGCAGCACCGTGGCGCCATTGGCCACATAACCTTGGGCCAAATTTGGCAGGGTTTGGGCGCTGAGCACCTGAATATCGGCATGGCTGGCATCGCTGAACTGGGTGCAAAACACCCGGTTGCGCAGCATCGCGCCGCCCTCGTCGGTCAGGAAATACACAGATGAGCCACCGATCCAATTGCCCTTGGGCAGGCTGGCCAGCAAATCTGGGTCCGCAGCAAGGCTAAGGATGGCGCCAGTTTCGATCAGTGCCGCAGTTTCGGCCACAGTAAGAAGCATATTTTTCATTATGGTATCCGCTTAAATCAGGGCCAAATCGGTGGCAGCAAAGGCGTTTTTGCCCACAAAACCAGACAACTCGGCGATCTTGTCAGATAGGCACGCGGGGTTATTGGCCACTTCGATACGCAGGCGGCCAATAAAGATGCGCGTTGCAAGCGACATGCCGGACAAATCGGCATTGGTCACGATCAACGATTTGATCGTGTTGGGATCTGGTGCTGACATAAAAACAGCACTCCTTTCACAGATATGTGCCAAAGGCACGGTGCAGCGCGTTTCCACACAGCTGAACGGCGCAAGCGCAGGGCGCTGTAGCGCGGCATGCACGGCCAAAAGGATAGGCGCGCACCCAGCCGGGTAGGGCTAGCGCAGGCCCAAGCGCTGTTCGACGTGGCGCATGAAAACCAATGTGGCCCAGGCGCCTAGGTTCACCGCCGTCAGCCCCGCCGATAGCGGCAACAGCGTGCCATCAAACACCAGCCCCACCGGCATGGCAAAAACCGCCCCCGCAACCGTTGCAACCGATCCGATCACGCTGGCCGCCATGCCCGCGATATGGCCCATAGGCTCCATCGCGATGGCGTTCAGGTTGCCAATCGTCAACCCGGTGATAAAAAACACGCTGGCCTGCCAAAAGATAAACACCGCAAACATCGCGCTGTTGCCCGGCGCCACCAGCCACAGCAGCGTCACCGCAGCCGAGCACAGCGCTTGGCCAGCAAAGGCGATACTGGCCAGTCGGCGCATGCCCAAGCGCACCACCAAAAGCGCGTTCAACAGGCTGGCACTGGCCGCCACCATCGAAACCACGGCAAACCACATGGGAAAGCTATCGTTTGCGTCAAACACTTGGTCATAGACCGGCTGCACAAGGCTGATCATCATAAACAGCATCGCATAGCAAAAGGCCTGTGCCAAAATCGCCAAACGCACCGTGGGGTGGGCAAACATCTGCCCCATGCCAGCGATCATCACCGCCAAACGCATGGGCTGACGGCGCGCAGGCGGCAGCGACTCGGGTTGGCGCAGGGCCAGCCACCCGGCCGAGATGAGGGCAAAAACAATGAACGCCACAAAGATTGATTTCCAGCCCCATAGCCCAATCAAATAGGCCCCCAGCAAGGGCGAGATGGCCGGCACCAATGTAAAAACCATCATCGTCAGCGACATGATCCGCGCCATTTGCCGCCCGCTATAAAGATCGCGAATGATGGCCATGGCCACAATGCGCGGGCCTGCCGCGCCCACGCCCTGCAAAACCCGCGCCGCCAGCACCACCTCTAGCGATTGCGCCGCCCAAGCCAAGGCCGCAGCCACGATATAAAGCCCAGCCCCGGCCAATAAAACCGGACGGCGCCCATAGGCATCAGACAACGGGCCAATCACAAAGGTGGCCAGACCCATACCCAACACAAAGCTGGTCACGATCAATTGCGCCCGGTTTGGCGCCTCGGGGCTAAGGGTGGCGCCGATCTCGGGCAGGCCCGGCAGCATGGCATCTATGGAAAAGGCCACTGTGGCAAACATCATGGCCATCAGGGCCACAAATTCAAAGCGCGACAGAGGGGGCTTGGACATGCAGATCAACTTTTCAAAATCGGTGCTCTGGCCGGCCAATGCGCCATACCACCCTGCACCGGCCCCAGCCTAGCCTGCGCTTGGCCCAAGGGCTAGGGGATCTGGCCTTGGGTTTCCCCAGCGTCACCATCGGCTTTTTTGCGTGCCGCGCGCGCATCGCGCAACCGCCCCGTAAAGGTCAGCGTGGAAAAATGCTGTATAGCCGCCGCAAAAATCCCCAATCCCGCAAAGATCAACACCGTTGTGGCAATTTTGCCAAAGGCCGTGGCGGGCACCAAATTGCCATAGCCCACCGTTGACAGCGTGACGACGGTAAAGAAATAGGCGTCTACCCAGCTCCAGCCTTCGACCAGATGAAAAAACACCGTTCCAAGGGCCACAATCGCCAGCAAGGCCCCGATGATCAATTTTCCGCCCGCTTTGTTCATTCTTGGGCGGTCAGTTCATCGATAACGCTCAGCCACAAATCGGTGGGCTGGGCGCCCGGCACCGCGTGCTGGCGATTGACCAAAAAGGTCGGGACCGAGTTTACGCCCATCTCGCGCGCGGCTTGGTCGCGGGCGCGAATGTCTGCGCTATCGGCATCGCTGGCCAAAAGCCGCAACACAACCGCGGCATCCATGCCGATCATATCGGCCAGATCGGCCAAAACCTCGGCATTGCCAATATCACGCCCCTCGATGAAATAGGCCTTAAACAGCGCCGATACCGCCGCGGTTTGCCGCCCCTCGATACCGGCCCAATGGATCAACCGGTGGGCATCCAGCGTGTTGGGGGTGGTGGCAATGGCATCAAGGTTGATTTCTAGCCCGGCTTCGGTGGCGTGTTCGACCACCGGCATATAGGCCTGCACTGCGCGTTCTTTGCCGCCAAATTTCGCCTCTAAATAGGCGCGCCGGTCCATGCCTTGGGCGGGCATATCGGGGTTCAGCTGAAACGGGTGCCATTCGATGTGAAAGGGATGATTGGGCCGCGCAGCCAAGGCCCGGTCAAGACGTGCCTTGCCGATATAGCACCATGGGCAAATGGGATCAGAAAAAATATCTAGCTTTATCATTTGTTTAACCTAAACTCTTTGCGCAGGCTTTGGCGGGAAAGCTTGCCATTTGGGTTGCGTGGCAGGGCCTGCACATTGGTGAAAAGCCTTGGCTGTTTGTAACGCGCCAGCAGGGTTTCGCAATGGGCCTGCAGGGCTGCGTGATCTAACGGATGATCGGCCAGATAAAAGGCGGCAATCACCCGCACATCGGGTTTGACCTCGATATCGGTCACAGCCGCCTCGCGCAGGCCCGGAAATGCCAACAATGCCGCCTCCACCTCTAGCGGTGATACGCGATAGCCGCCGGCATTCATCATGTCATCGTCGCGCCCATGATAGGCGATTTGCCCATCCTCTTCCATGTGGCCCTGATCGCCGGTCAAAAACCATTCCCCGGCAAAGCGCAGCTTGGTGTCCTCTGCGGCGTTGCGATAGCCCAGCATCAGCCCCGGATCGCGGCGCGAAACGGCAATGGTGCCTGGGCTGCCGATGGGCACCGGCGTGCCGTTGCTATCCACGATGGCCACGCGCCGCCCCGGCTGGGGTTGGCCCAGCATCGTGGCGCGGGCAGGGGCCTGCGGATTGGCCGAGATAAAGGTGGAAATCTCGGACATGCCATAGGCCTCGAAAACCGGGGTGCCGGTGGCCGCCTGCCACGCCGCGCGGGTGGTTTCGGGCAGTTTCTCGCCCGCGGCTAGGCCATGGCGCAACCGGGGCAGGGGCAGCGGCTGTGCCTGCCCCAAAACCTTGCGATAGACCCCGGGTGCGGCGGCAAAAATTGTGGCGTCGTGGCGTTTAAGCAGCAAAGGCAGCGCCTCGGGCGGCACGCCTTGGGCTGGGATCAGCGCTGTGGCGCCAACGCTCCATGGGTCCAGCAGGCCGGTGCCCAGCGTGAAGGTCCAGTTAAAGGCACCGGCATGCATCAGCCGGTCCTCTTCGGTGATGCCATACCAGCCTTGATGCATCATTTGCCGGGCCCAAATGGCCCGATGCGCATGCATCACCGCGCGCGGGCGCCCCGAGGTGCCAGAGGTATAAACGATATAGGCCAACCGATCTGGCGCGCCCATGTGGTAGGGGGCGGGGGGCAGGCTGCGCATGCTGTGCAGCGCGGGCAGATCCACCAGCTGTGCCCCCGCCGGATCGGCGCAAGGCACCGCTGGATCGTGCAAGATGCCCGCAGGCTGCAACCCCTCAAGCAGCGATGCCACCTCGGGCGCGGTCAATTGCGACGACGTCGGCACCGGCACCATGCCCGCCGCGATGGCACCCAGATAGGCGATGGGAAAATCCACCGTGTTGCCAAGCCGCATCAAGACCACATCCCCCGGCTGAAACCCCGCCTGTGCCAGCCCAGTGGCGGTGCCCAAAACCGCCGCCTGCAGCTTGGCATAGCTCCAGCGATCGGCGCCGCTGGGCGAGACCACGGCCAAGGCAATTTTATCGGCCAAGCGCGGCGCATGGGCCAGCACATGGGCGGCCAAATTAAAGGGGCTGGGGCAGGGGGCAAAGGGCCCTGTGTCAAAGATCGCGTGCATGCGCCCCTTGCTATGGGCCCGCTGACAGAGTTGCAAGGGTGCGCATGCAGCACTATAGCAAAGCCATGAGCATATCTGACCCCAAGGCGCTGATCCGCATTGCCCGCGAGGGCGGAAACGACACCATTCCAGAGCCGCTGGAATTGGGCACGCGCGTACGCGAATTGCGCAAGGCCCGCGCCTGGACGCTGGAACAGGCGGCCACCCATGCCGGGTTGGCGCGCTCTACCTTGTCGAAAATAGAAAATGGGCAAATGTCGCCCACCTATGACGCGCTGAAAAAGCTGGCCACGGGGTTGGGCATTTCTGTGCCGCAGCTGTTTACGCCCCCCCAGCGCGACCAGATCAATGGGCGCATGGCGGTCACCAAATCGGGCGCGGGCACCGCCCATGCCACCGTGACATACGAGCATGAATTGCTGGCCGAAACCCTAAGCAAGAAAACCATGCTGCCCTATCGCGCCCGCGTGCGCGCGCGCAGCATGGACGAATTCGATGGCTGGGTGCGCCACGACGGGGAAGAATTTTTATACGTGCTCACCGGTGTCGTGCGGCTTTACACCGAATTTTACGAGCCCGTTGAAATGCGCCGGGGCGACAGCGCCTATTACGACGCGGCCATGGGCCATAATGTGGTTTCTGTCAGCGAAGAAGACGCCACGATTTTGTGGGTGACCTCGTTGGCCTAAAACCCCGGCCTAAGACACAAGGCCGAAGACACCGGCCAAAAACCCCGGCCACCCGAAAACGCGGGTGTTAGAACCAGCCCTGAACCGTGCGCGCCGCGCCAGACAGATCACGCCCCACACCATCAACTGTGGCACAGCCCGCTACCATCACCGAAAGCGCGGCCAGAAAAACGAAATTGCGTGCAGTTTTCATGCTCTACCTGCCTTTTTTCCCGGCGCTGTATAAGGGCCGATTGTGCTGCTAGTTTTCATCGGCGGCGTGCCACCAAACATCTGGCATCCACCCAATTCTGTCGCCGTATATCGGGGTTTTGGCAGGAAACTTCAATGCCTTTGCATGGGCCACGCGGTCGGTGCGGGTGGCCCAAAACGGGATGACATACCGCCCCGCCATCAGCACCCGGTCAAGCGCGTGCACCGCGGCGGTAAATGTGGCGCTGTCATCGGTGGTCACCATCACATCAATCAGCGCATCAATGGCTGGGCTTTCCACCCCCATCACATTGCGCGTGCCCTCTTGCTGGGCGCCAGCGCTGCCCCAATACAGGCGCTGTTCGGTGCCCGGCGACAGCGACAAATCGCGGCGAAAGGGCATCATATCAAAATCTTGGGATGCCTCGCGCTGGGTGAATTGGGCGTTGTCGACCGAGCGCACCACAAGCGAAATGCCCAAGCGTTCTAATGCGTTACGCCAGATTTCGGCGATTGCCTCGCTTTGATTATCACCTTGGCGCAGCAACAGTTCGATTTCAAATGGCTGGCCCTGCCCATTCACCAGCACGCCCGCGCGCACCTGCCAGCCCGCCTGTGCCAACAGCGCCACCGCTTGGCGCAGATCCGCACGGTTGCGCGGGGCGCGGTCGCCTTGGGGCAGGGTGTAGCCCTCGATCGCGCCGGGGGGTAAAATATCGCCAAATGGCGCCAACAACGCGGCCACCTCGCCCGTGGCGGGGCCGGGGCGCATGGCCAAATCCGAATTCGAGAAATACGAGGTGATGCGGGGCTGGCGCCCCCCTGTGATGGCCTCGTTGATATAGGTGAAATTAAACGCATAGATCAGCGCTTGGCGCACCCGCCAATCGGAAAGCTTTGGGCGGCGGGTGTTCATGACAAACCCGGTCATCCCCGAGGGGCGCTGATGGGCGATTTCCGACAACACCACATCGCCCCGCTGCACGGCGGGAAAGGCGTATTGCGTGGCCCATTTTTCCGCATTGTCTTCGCGGTAGAAATTCAAAATCCCGGCTTTGAACGCTTCAAACAGCACCGATTGATCGGCAAAAAATTCAATCCTGATCTGATCTAGGTTGTTGGTGCCGCGCCGCAGGGGCAGGGATTGGCCCCAATATTGGGGCACGCGGCGCAGGGCTACAAAGCGCCCCGCCTCGAAACTGTCTAACTGATAGGGGCCCGTGCCCATGGGCATCTGATCTAGCGCGCCGCTGTTGAAATCCTGTGGGCTGTCTGGCTTTTTCAAAATGGGCCGCAACCCAGCGATCAAGGGCGCCTCGCGGTTGGGTTGTGCAAACCCAATACGCAAGCTGCGCGGCCCGGTTTGGGTGATGGCGCTGATCTGGCTGTGGAAATTGCGATAGCGCAGGTGGCCTTCGGTGCCCAAAATCTGAAAGGACCAGATCACATCGGCCACCGTCACCGGGCTGCCATCCCAGAATCGGGCTTCGGGGCGCAGGGTAAATTCCACCCAATCGCGGGCGGGCGGCACCTGCACCGATTCGGCCAGCAACCCGTAAAGGGCAAATGGCTCGTCCCAATTGCGCGCCAAAAGCGACTCGTAGGCGTAAAAGCGCAGCTGCCATGGCGCGGTGCCTTTGCGCGCGAAGGGATTAAGCGAATCGAAGCCGCCGGTGTTGCCTTCGACCAAGGTTCCGCCCTTGGGCGCATCTGGGTTTGCATAGGGCAGCGACACAAAATCCGGTGGCAATTGCGGGGTGCCATACATAGAGATGCCATGCTGCGGCCCCGCCACACCGGGGGCGGACCATGCAAAGAACAGCCCAAACAGGGCCAAAAGCCCGCATTTTGCATGACGTTTTACGCGCATTGGTGCCACCGATCCTGCTCTGCCGTTGTTTTTGTTTTGTCCAAGCTATCCGGCGCGGCATGTGTTTTCAAACTTTTAACTTGGCGCGCAGGTTCGGATTGCTTATAAAGAGGGCACTGCTCGATAGGTTTCTTGCCTGTATGAAACCTGCCTCAATGACTGAACGCCGGCCTTGTGCCGGCGTTTTTTTTGGCCCCTTCGTTTTTCGCAAAATCGGCCCGCGGGGCATGTTTTATTTGCAGATGCAGCATGTATGCTAGGCGCAAAAGGTCTGCATAAGGAGTGCTGCCATGAGCCTTGCTGGAAAAACTGCCATCATCACCGGGTCGAATTCGGGAATCGGGTTGGGAATCGCCCGCGAGCTGGCCCGTGCCGGCGCCGATGTGGTGCTGAACTCGTTCACAGACCGCGACGAAGATCACCAGCTGGCGGCGGATCTGGGGGCCGAATTTGGCGTATCGGCGCGCTATATTGGCGCCGACATGTCCAATGCCGCCGCCTGCCGTGGGCTGGTTGAAACGGCGGGGCGCTGCGATATCTTGGTCAATAACGCGGGCATTCAGCACGTGGCGGCCATCGATGCGTTTCCATTGGACAAATGGGATGCGATCATCGCCATCAACCTGTCATCCGCCTTTCACACCACCGCCGTGGCCCTGCCGATGATGCGCGCGGCGGGCTGGGGGCGGATTGTGAATATTGCCTCGGCCCATGGGCTGACCGCCAGCCCCTTTAAATCGGCCTATGTGGCGGCCAAACATGGGGTCGTGGGGCTGACCAAAACCACCGCGCTGGAAACCGCGCAAGAGGCCATTACCTGCAACGCCATTTGCCCGGGTTATGTGCTGACCCCCTTGGTCGAGGCGCAGATCCCAGACCAGATGAAAACCCACAACATGGGCCGCGACGAGGTGATCGCCAAAGTGATGCTGGAACGCCAGCCATCGCGCGCCTTTGCCACAACCGAACAGCTGGGCGGGACAACTGTATTTTTATGTTCGGACGCGGCCGCGCAAATCACCGGCACAACGATCAGCGTGGATGGCGGCTGGACCGCTCTTTAACGGGGTTAACCGGCCGGGGCAGGGGCCTTGGCCGGTGTGGCCGGATCTTTTGGATTGGGGTAAACCAGCCCCGCCGATATCACCAGCTTGGCCGCGTCTTCCACGCTCATATCCAGCTCGATCACATCGGTTTCAGGGAAATACAGCAAAAATCCCGATGTTGGGTTGGGCGTGGTGGGCACAAAAATGCTTAGCAGGGGCGTGCCATCGCCGCCCTTCAGCGCCACCTCGCCCTTGGCGCGGGTGGAAACAAAGCCAATGGCCCAAATGCCGCGGCGAGGGTATTCGATGAGGCAGGCTTTTTCAAAACTGCTGTCGCTTTGGGCCAGCACGGTTTCGGCAATCTGCTTGACCCCGCTATAGACCGAGCGCACAACCGGCATGCGATCCACCAGCCGCTCGGCCGTGCGGATGAGCGAGCGCCCGGCAATGCCCTTTGCCAGCCATCCCACAAGGATGGTGAACAGCAAGAAAAACACCACCCCCACGCCACGAATGTTCAAATGCCCCTCGTCGCCAATCCATTTGGCATAGGTTTCCGGGCCTAGGACGCGCAACAACAATTCATCGGGCTGATAGGCCTGTGGCACAAAGGGCAGAACGAAACTGTCGACCCAGCCAATCAGCGACCAAAACAGCCAAATCGTCAGCCCCACCGGGGCAATAACCACGATCCCCGTCAGAAAGGACGAGCGCAAACTGGCAAAAACCCCCGGTTTGCGGTGTTTGGGATTGGATAAATCCTCGAATGGCGATGTCATTGCGGCAAACCTTGGGCTGTGTCAGCCCCTATGTATGTAGTTTCAACGCCGCCCACAATGGCAGGCGCTAGGCGGCTGATTTGGCCAAGGCATGGGCGATTTCGGCCGCCAGCTTGGCGTTGTTCAAAACCAACGCGATATTTGTCTCCAGCGAACGCCCGCCGGTCAGGTCCAAAATACGCGCCAGCAAAAATGGCGTCACGGCCTTGCCCTGAATGCCCTTGGCCTGCGCGTCGGCATTGGCAATGGCGATGGCCTGCGCCAGTTCGCTGGCCGGTATCTCGCTGGCTTCGGGCACTGGGTTGGCCACCAATTGCCCACCCCCAAGCCCCAGTTCAGCCCGCATCCGATGGGCGGCGGCGATCTGGGCGGGGCTGTCCATGCGCAAAGGCGCCCGCAGCCCGGAATGGCGCGACCAAAAGGCAGGGAATTCATCTTGGCCATAGGCGATGGTGGGCACGCCCAAGGTTTCCAAAACTTCCAAGGTTTTGGGCAAATCCAAAATCGCCTTTGCCCCGGCGCAAACCACAGTCACGGGGGTTTGCGCCAATTCTTGCAAATCTGCCGATATATCAAAGCTGTGTTCGGCCCCTTGGTGCACCCCGCCGATGCCACCTGTGGCAAAAACCTCGATGCCGGCCAAATGCGCCCCAATCATGGTGGCCGCAACCGTCGTGGCGCCGGTGCCGCCCGTCACCATACAGGCCGCCATATCCGCACGGCTAAGTTTGGCCACGCCCTTGGCCTGTGCCAACCCCTGCAATTGCGCAGGCGACAAGCCGGCATGCAAACGCCCCTCTAACACCGCAATGGTGGCAGGCACCGCGCCCACATGGCGCACCGCCGCCTCGACCGCCTGCGCGGTTTCCAAATTACGCGGATAGGGCATGCCGTGGGTGATGATTGTGCTTTCCAGCGCCACAACCGGGCGCCCTTGGGCGCGGGCTGCGGCCACTTCTGGGCTAAGGGTGATGGGGGCGGCACTCATGCGGTATCCTTTCCAGAAACGTAGCGGGCGGCGCTGCGCAGCGCCTGTTGCAGCGCACCATCGCGGGGCTGGCCTGCCAATTCAGCCGCGATATGCGCGGCCATAAATGTATCGCCCGCCCCGGTGATACGGGCCACCGACACGCTGGGCGGTTGGCCGGTGTAGCAGGCCGTGGCGCAGGCATCGGCGGCGGTGGCGGCGCCATCGGTCACCAAGGCCCGCGCCGCGCCCTTGGCCACCAGCAGCTGGGCCGCGCTGGCGGCATCGGGCAGATTTTGCCCACAGATCAGCCCCGCCTCTTCGAGATTGGTGTAAAACACCGCCCTTGGATGGCCCAGAAACGGCACCAAGCGCAGCGCCTTGCCGGGCGAGGCAGGCGCAAGCCGCAGATCACAGCCGGACAATTCCGGGGCGGTGGCGCTGCTGGCCAAAACCGCGGGCGCCAAATTGCCATCCATCGCCACGCAGCCCTGAAACGGTGCATCGCTGCCCCCCAAGCGCCCATCATAAAGCGGGGCCAAAATGCGCGCGCCTGCGATTTCAAGGCTATGCGCATCGGCCACCGCCGCGCACAGGCCCTGCGGCCCCTCGATCGCCATATATCGATCCGTGGGCAGGTCTTCGGCGCGGGTCAAATAGCGCGTATCCAGCCCCAAGTTCGCGCAGGCCGCCAACAGGGCATCGCCCTCGGGGTCTTGGCCCAAAACCGACAGCAACGCCGGGCGATGCCCCGCGCGCGCCAGCGCCATGGCGATATTCAACGCCACACCACCGGGCAGCATGGTGATGCGCCCGGGCCGATCTGCACCCAGCGGCATGGGCTGCGTGCTGCGCCCGATAATGTCCCACAGGACCGATCCGATACAAAGAATACTGGGGGGTGTCATGGCCCATAAATGCACCGCACCGCGGCAGGCCACAAGGGGGCAAGCGCCATGCCGGCGCTTAGGGCACCAAAAATGTGGCCGAGGCCCACAGCGATTCCCAAACCGGGCCCTCATCGCCGGGCAGCGGGCGCATCACCACGGCATCCAACAAATACATATAGCCTCGCTGCGCGCTCAGCTGCGCGTGGCCTTGGGCGTCGGTGCGCAGCCGATCAACCGTGACCGTGCCATCGGGGGCTTTGGCAAATACCTCTATTTGGGCCTCTGTGCGCGGCTGATCGCGGTAGCGCAGGGCCACATCAATCACTGGCGCGGCTGCGGCGTCTTGATAGGGGTTGGTGCGCAGAAAAAATTCGGTCTCGTAGCCAAAGCCTGCATCGAAATCGGGCGCCACATCGCCCATGGGCGCAACCGCAACATAGGTTTTGGCATAGCGCCAATAGCGCTCTTGAAACCCAGCTTCTGGCAGGCCGCGCGCGGCATGGGCTTGGGCCAAGTCGCCCAAATCTTTTTCTTCGGCAAAGGCTGCAAATTTCGCAGCCTCGGTATAGGTGATCGTATCGCCCGCCGAACGGTACCCAACCACCGCCAGCCCGGGTGCGGGCTGGGCCAAGCGAATGGCCGGGTCATCGCCCAAACGGCCGGTTATGGGGCGGGGCGTGCCATTTTCCAAAACCGCAACCGCACCGATATTGCGCTGAAACCATGGCAGCGAAATCCCCGACAAGCGCTGCCCATTGCGAATGCGAATATCAACATCCTGCCCTGCGGATACTTGATAAGTTTGCGGCTCAAGCCATACTTCATGGGCAAAGGCTGGTGCGGCGTGAAGGCCCAGCATAGCGACGAAAACAAAGGGTAGGGTGTAGATGCGCGCGAACATATGGGTCATGGGGCAAAAGCTGGCGTATTTGCTGGTCAAGTCAAGCGTTATCGTCGCCCTTGCCATGCTGAGCATGCTCAGCACGCCAAAACCCGCCCATGCCCACGAGGTGCTGCCCACGGTCGCCGATATCGAGGCACGCGAGGGCGCTGTTTTGCTGACGCTGCGCTTGAACGCCGAGGCGCTGCTGGCGGGTATCGATCTGGACGGGCTGGACAATACCGAAACCGCCCCCAATGCGGCCGAATATGACCGGCTGCGCGCGCTGACCCCGGCACAGCTAGAGGCCCAGATCAGTGCCAATTGGGGCATGATGATGGCGGGGCTGTCGCTGACACTGGATGGCACGGCGGCGCCCTTGTCGCTGCTGGGCGCGGCGGTGGATCCACAGGCCGATCTTAGCTTGCCGCGCGTGTCACAGCTGCGCCTAACCGCCCCCATGCCGCAAGGCACGACCGCAATGGCGCTGCATTGGCCCAAGGGCTTTGGCGATTTGGTGCTGCGCCAACAAGGGGTAGAGCCCGCCTATACAGGCTATATCACCGGCGGCCAAACCAGCCCCGCCATTGCACTGGCCGGGCTGGGGGCACCTGCCAGCGGCGCCGCGGTCTTTTTCTCTTATATCCCGGTGGGGTTTGACCATATTTTGCCCAAAGGGATGGACCATATCTTGTTTGTGTTGGGGCTGTTTTTCCTAAGCACCCGGCTTAGCATGCTGCTGTGGCAGATCAGTGCCTTTACCCTGGCCCATACCGTGACCTTGGCCTTGGGCGCCTTGGGCTGGGTGTCTGTACCCGGCTCGATAGTCGAGCCGCTGATCGCGGCCTCGATCGTGTTTGTGGCGGTGGAAAATATCACCTCGCGCGGGCTTAGCCCCTGGCGCCCCGCCGTGGTGTTTGGCTTTGGGCTGTTGCACGGCTTGGGCTTTGCCAGCGTTTTGGGCGACTTCGGCTTGCCCGAGGCACAGTTCATTCCCGCGCTGATTGGCTTTAACATCGGTGTCGAGATTGGCCAGCTTACAGTGGTGGCACTGGCCTTTTTGCTGGTGGTTGCCGCGCAACGCGTGGATCTGGGGCGCATGGTGTCCAGCGTGGCGGGCTGGGGCTATGTGGCGGGCGCGCTGGTTTTTCTGGCGGCCTCGGTCGCGCAGGCCATGGGGCAGGGCGCATGGATGCCCGATGCGGTGTTTTTATGGGGCGCGGCGGGCTTGATGATCCTGTGCATGCTGTCGGTCTTCTTTGTTGATCAGCTTGACAGCTACCGCCGCTTTGTTGCCGTGCCTGCCTCGGTGTTTATTGGCGCGGTAGGGGCGTTTTGGGTGGTAGAGCGGTTGTTTTTATAACCACAGCTGCGCCCATGCGCCTAAGGGGTTGCAAACCCCGGGCGCGGGCAGTATACGCGCGGCATTTAAACCCGCAGGTGGGGTTGGGCAGTAAGGGGAGACATCCCTTATGTCCGCCGGTTGAAGCACAGCTTCTTCCCCCACCGAGGCGCAAACCGGAAAGGAAAAGAAGCATGGCTCTTCCCGAGTTCACCATGCGTCAGCTGTTGGAAGCTGGCGTACACTTTGGCCACCAGACGCAGCGTTGGAACCCCAAGATGGGCGAGTTCATCTATGGCGCGCGTAACGGCATTCACATCATCGACCTGACCCAAACCGTGCCTATGCTGGACGCGGCGCTGAATGTTGTGCGTGAAACCGTGGCCAAAGGCGGCCGCGTTCTGTTTGTTGGCACAAAACGCCAAGCAGCCGCACCCGTTGCCGAAGCCGCCGAGAAATCGGCGCAGTATTTCATGAACCACCGTTGGCTGGGTGGCACGCTGACCAACTGGCAGACCGTGTCGCAGTCGATCAACCGCCTGAAGCAAATCGACGAGCAGATGGCATCGGGCGCCGACGGCCTGACCAAAAAAGAACGCCTGAACATGGAACGCGACCAGCAGAAACTGCAAGCGTCGCTGGGCGGCATCCGCGAAATGGGGGGGCTGCCTGACCTGCTGTTCGTGATTGACGTGAAAAAAGAAGCACTGGCCATCGCAGAAGCCAACAAACTGGGCATCCCGGTTGTTGCGGTTGTGGATACCAACTGCTCGCCCGCAGGTGTGGATTACATCATTCCCGGCAACGACGACGCCAGCCGCGCCATCTCGCTTTATTGCGATCTGGCCGCACGCGCAGCCCTGGACGGCATGACCGCCCAAATGGGTGCCGCAGGCGTGGATCTGGGCGCTTTGGAAGAAGCCCCCATGGAAGAAGCCGTTGCAGAAGAGGCACAGGCCCAGGCCTAAGCCCAACTGCGGCGCTGAAAAGCGTCACAAAATTTACACGGGGCGCGTGGCACACCCGCGCCCCGAAGCCACTTTCATTCGAGGAGATCCCAAATGGCGATCACTGCCGCACTGGTAAAAGAACTGCGCGACACCACAGGCGCAGGCATGATGGATGCAAAAAAAGCGCTGACCGAAACCAATGGCGACATGGAAGCCGCCATCGATTGGCTGCGCACCAAAGGTTTGGCCAAAGCTGCTAAAAAATCGGGCCGCACCGCCGCCGAGGGCCTTGTGGCCGTTAAGGTTGAAGGCAACCGCGGCGTTGCCGTCGAGGTCAATGCCGAAACCGATTTCGTTGCTAAAAACGCCGAATTCCAAGGCATGGTTGCCCAAATCGCAGGGGCGGCCGTTTCCGCCGCTGATCTGGATGCGCTGAACGCAGCCGATCTGGGTGGCAAAACCGTGGCAGAAACGATCACCGCGAAAATCGCCACCATCGGCGAAAACATGTCGCTGCGCCGCATGGCCGCCGTAGAGGGCGATGTTGTTGTGTCCTACGTGCACAACGCAGCCGGCGATGGCATGGGCAAAATCGGCGTTCTGGTGGCGATGAAGGGCGGCGACGAGGCATTTGGCAAACAAGTTGCGATGCATATTGCAGCCGCCAACCCCGCCTCTTTGTCCGAGGCCGATCTGGACCCGGCGGTTGTCGAAAAAGAGCGCAACGTTCAAATCGAAATCGCGCGCGAGTCGGGCAAGCCCGAAGCCGTGATCGAAAAAATGATCGTTGGCCGCATGCAGAAATTCTTGGCCGAAGTCACGCTGCTGGGCCAGAACTTTGTGATCAACCCCGACCTGACCGTTGCTGCTGCAGCCAAAGAAGCGGGCGCTGAAATTCTGGCTTTTGTCCGCTTGGAAGTGGGCGAAGGTATCGAGAAAGAAAAAGAAGACTTTGCAGCCGAAGTGGCCAAAGCCGTTCAAGGCTAAGTCAGCCACTGCAATTTTGCAGTTTAAATGCGGCGTCACCCCCGGGTGGCGCCGTTTTTTTGCATAACCAGCCTTAACCGCGCCTTGGCCAAGGGGCAGGGGGCAGGGCCACCCCAACAGGCCCAAAAAGGCTGGCCCCTAAAATGGCAGAAGGCGCAGCACTGCAGCGCTACGCCTTCTTGGGGCCATTGTCGTGGGGATGAGAGCGGCCCCCAATTACGTGGTCTCAAGGCGAAATAACCTCAAGACCAACAGCAAGGTCAACAGAGCCCCGAGTATAATGGGGATGCATTCCAAGCGCCCCAAGGCCGAAGCCTTTGCTCAAGGGGTGTCGCGATCTTGGACTTGATTGAAATTTCGGAAAAGTCAGGAAATCCGGAAGCTAGGGCGAAACATCGCGCGAAAAATACATTTGGTTGTGCAAAGATGCCTTCAACACCGCTTGCGCGGTTGTATCTACGTTCAGCGCCTGCCGGGCCAAGCGCAGATGCTTTTCCACCGTGGCGGGTGTAAGCCCCAACAAGATGGCGGTATCTTGCACAGATTTCCCATCGCCAATCCATTCCAACACCTCGCGCTGGCGGCTGGTCAGGCGGCTGCGCACACCATAGGGCAGGGCCAAAACCTTTAGATGAAGAATGTTGTTCAACGCGATGATTTCTTGATGAAATTCACCCCAAATCTCGTTTACGTCCTGCTGGCTGAGATGGGGTTTTGCGGCCAAACCCACGGCACCTTTGCTGCGCGGTGACAACGAGGCAAAGTTAATCGTATATCCGGCATTCACCTGATGGGCCTTGTTAAAGGCCACAACCTCCATTTCGCGCGCGCTTAATTCACCCGCAGCCGCGCTTTCGGCAATCAAACGCCAGCTGGCCGCGCCATTGATGCGCCGCGCCCAATTCACCATTGGGGCGTGGCGGTAATGATCGTCTT
>Ga0181600_10001593_pt1 | contig 17695 bp, 16 predicted proteins | sample 041ome_2_FD_132982 | JGI IMG/M metagenome (GOLD analysis project Ga0181600, IMG submission 132982) | Coastal salt marsh microbial communities from the Groves Creek Marsh, Skidaway Island, Georgia - 041406US metaG (megahit assembly) | ecosystem: Environmental > Aquatic > Marine > Intertidal zone... | reverse complement strand
TGCAAGCCATAATCCAGCACCTCTTGGGCGTTGGCAGGGGCAAACAGGGGAATGCCCGCAGAGACAAAGTTGAAATCAGAATAGCACGCAACCGTGCTGGACTTGGCGCCATGATCATCGCCCACCAGCAGCAAAGTGCCGCCCTTTTCGTTGGTTCCGGCAAAATTGGCGTGGCGCAGCGGGTCCATCGAGCGGTCCATGCCCGGGGCCTTGCCATACCAGATCGAAAACACCCCCTCGACGGTGGCGCCGGGAAACAGCCCCACCATCTGGCTGCCCCATGTCGCGGTGGCGGCCAAATCCTCGTTCACGCCGGGCTGGAAATAGATGTTGTGCGCGCGCAGCTCTTTTTCAGATTGCCACAGCTCCATATCGTAGCGCCCGATGGGCGAGCCGCGATAACCCGAGATATAGCCGCCCGTGTTCAGCCCCTGCACGGCATCGCGTTTGCGCTGTTGGATAGGCAGACGCACCAGCGCCTGCATCCCCGTCATGTAAACCCAACCGTCCTCGGCAGTCAGCCTGTCGCCCAATTCAAAAGACAGCCGTTTATCCTGCGGTGCGTCCAGCATGATACCCTCCATGTTCGCCCTAACAGTTAGGGCGCTATTGCGCCGCACGTCCAGAAATTTCCGCATCTTTCGGGGTTGTTTTGAACAAATGACGCTGCGTCGGCCAGCCCCCGCTCTGCCCCCGCGCGATGGTCTTTTCCCAGCGCTCAACCGTCGGTCCTTGACATGCCGGGGCGGGCACAAATAGGGCACAAAAATGCAACAGGCGGAAAGGGCACAAGATGACAAAGCTAGACACCAGCATCGATATATTGCGCCAATTGGTGGCCTTTCCAACGATCTCGACCGATAGCAATCTGGCGCTGATCGACTGGGTTGCAGCCCAGCTTCAACAGGCCGGCGCGCGGGTAGACGTGTTTCACGACACGACCGGCACCAAAGCCAATTTATTCGCCACGATCGGCCCCGATATCGAAGGCGGCATCGTGTTATCTGGCCATACCGATGTGGTGCCCGTCGAGGGCCAAAACTGGGCCAGCGACCCGTTCGAATTGCACCAGCGCGATGGCCGCCTTTATGGCCGGGGCACCTGCGATATGAAAGGCTTTATCGCCGCCTGCCTTGCCATGGCGCCAGACTTGGGCCGCGCAGCCACCCATCGCCCCATTCATTTCGCCTTTACCCATGACGAAGAAGTGGGCTGCATCGGGGCACAAGCACTGGTGGCAGCCCTACAAGACCGGGGGCTGAAACCGGGCATGGCCATTATTGGCGAGCCCACCGAAATGCGCGTGATCGAGGGGCACAAGGGCTGCTGCGAATATACAACCCGCTTTCATGGCGCAGCCGGCCATGGATCGGAACCCGATCTGGGCGTCAACGCGGTGGAATACGCGGTGCGCTATGTGGCCCGCCTGATGGAGCTGCGCGAGGCGCTCAAACCACGCGCCCCTGAAACCAGCCGCTTTTCGCCACCATGGACCACCATCAACACCGGCGGGCTGAATGGGGGCACCGCCCATAATGTGATCCCCAGCTTTGCCGAGGTGATCTGGGAAATGCGCCCCGTGCAAGAGGCCGATGGCCCCTTTGTGCGCCGCGCCATGGCCGAATATGTGCAAACCCAGCTGTTGCCTGCCATGCAAAAAGTCTGGCCCGAGGCCAGCATCGAAACCGAAACCATGGGCGAGGTGGCCGGGCTGGAACCCACGCTGGAAAACGAAGCGCGCGATATCGTTTCCGCGCTGACCGGCGCCAATGGGGCCGATGTTGTGGCCTTTGGCACCGAGGCGGGATTGTTTCAAAACATGGGCATGGATGTGGTTGTGTGCGGCCCCGGCTCGATCCGCGAGGCGCATAAACCCGATGAATTCATCGCCATCGATCAAATGGACCATTGCCTGCGCATGCTTGGCGGGCTGCAGCCACATCTGGGCCGCCCACGCAGCTAGGCCAGCGCGGCGCCACCCCATTGCAGCGGCCCACACCACGCACTAACCATGGGTCAAACCAAAGCAGGAGCACGCCATGACCCAAGCCGCGCAAAACGACCGTTACCTTGACCGCCTTGCCCAAGTGGCGGTGCACACAGGGCTGAACCTGCAGCCGGGCCAAGACCTGGTGCTGACCGCCCCAATCGAGGCCCTGCCGCTGGTGCGCCGCATCACTGCTGCGGCCTATGCCGCCGGGGCGGGGGTAGTGACCCCCATTTTCAGCGATCCAGCGATCACATTGGCGCGGTTTCAACATGGCCAAGACGCGACATTCGATTGCGCGGCGGATTGGCTTTATCAAGGCATGGCGCAGGCCTATGCGGGCGGGGCCGCACGGCTGGCGATTGTGGGCGATGACCCCATGCTTTTGTCCGAACAAGACCCCGAAAAAGTGGCCCGCGCCAGCAAGGCCAACGCCATTGCCTATAAGCCCGCTTTGGAAAAGATCGCCAATTTCGACATCAATTGGAACATCCTATCCTACCCCAGCACCGCTTGGGCCAGCCGCATGTTCCCCGACCTGCCCCAAGCCGAGGCCACCCAGCGGCTGGCCGATGCCATCTTTGCCGCCTCGCGCGTCACAGTGGACGATCCCGTTGCGGCATGGGCGGCCCATAACGATGCGCTGCGTCAGCGCACCCGTTGGCTGAACGGCCAGCGGTTTTCGGCGCTGCATTTCCGCTCGGATGGCACAGATCTAACGGTCGGGCTGGCCGATGGGCACGAATGGCACGGCGGCGCCTCGACCGCCAATAACGGCATCACCTGCAACCCGAACATCCCCACCGAAGAGGTGTTTACCACCCCCCATGCAGCGCGGGTCGAGGGGTATGTCCGCTCGACCAAACCGCTGTCGCACCAAGGCAGCTTGATCGACCAGATCGAGGTGCGTTTCACCGGCGGCCAGATCACCAGCGCCCGCGCCGCGCGGGGCGAAAGCGTGCTGCAAAAACTGCTAGATACCGATGCCGGCGCCCGCCGCTTGGGCGAAGTGGCCTTGGTGCCGCATTCCTCGCCCATCTCGCAATCGGGGCTGCTGTTTTTGAACACGCTATTTGACGAAAACGCCGCCTGCCACATTGCGCTGGGGCAATGCTATTCGAAATGTTTTGAAAACGGCGCGCAGCTATCTGGCGACCAGATCGCCGCACAGGGTGGCAACAGCAGCATGATCCACGTTGATTGGATGATCGGCGGTGCCGATACCGATATCGACGGCATCCTGCCCGATGGCAGCCGCGTGCCAGTATTTCGCAAAGGCGAATGGGCCAACGCGGCCTAAGCTTGGCAAGCCAAGTGAAAATCCCTATCGTTTTTGACAAAAGCGATAGGGATTTGTGATGATTGGCAAACTGGAAATGCTGCTGGCCTTGGCAAAAGAGCACCATTTTGGCCGGGCCGCCGAAACGCTGGGCATCACCCAGCCCACCCTGTCCAGCGGCATACGCAACTTGGAAGAACAGCTGGGCGTGCAGCTGGTGCGGCGCGGCTCGCGGTATGGCGGGTTAACCCCCGAAGGGCAGCGCGCCTTGGTTTGGGCGCGCCAGATTGTGGGCGACACGCGCCGCCTGCGCGATGACATGCGCGCCGCCCGTGTGGGCCTGTCGGGGCATTTGCGGCTGGCGGTGATTCCCACCGCCCTGACACAGGCAGCAAAGCTGACCGCGCAATTTGCCCAAGCCCATCCTGAGGTGTCTTTTTCCGTGCTGTCGCGATCCTCGGTGGAAATTCTGGACCTGCTGGAAAATCTAGATGTAGACGCAGGCATTACCTATCTGGACAACGAGCCGCTGGGCCGGGTCAGCACCACCCCCCTTTACAGCGAAAACTACGCCTTGGTGTGCCGCGCCGATCACCCCTTGGCCCATGCAAAAACCCTGACATGGGCGGATTTGGCCGATGTGCAGCTGTCGTTGCTGACGCCTGATATGCAAAACCGGCGTATCATCAACCGCAATTTCATGCAGGCCGGGATCAGCCCCAAAAGCCGTATTGAAAGCTCGTCCACCATCGTGCTGGCTGCCGCGGTGTTGAATGGCGGGCAGGCCACGGTGCTGCCCATAGACCATGCAGAATTTTTGGGCCGCGGGCATGGGCTGTCTGTGGTGCCCATTCACGGCGCCAGCAACGCCCCCACGGTGGGGCTGATCGCCCTGTATCAAGACCCACAAACACCAGTTTTACAAAGCCTGTTCAAAGAGGCGGCCAAACTGGCCACCCCGATGGGCGTTGGGCCTTAGATAGGCCTTAGGTGTTGAACAGGAAATGCATCACATCGCCATCCTTGACGATATAGCTTTTGCCTTCGGCGCGCAGCTTGCCCGCATCACGCGCGCCCGCCTCGCCCTGGCAGGTGATGTAATCGTCATAGGCGATGGTTTCGGCGCGAATGAAGCCCTTTTCAAAATCACCATGGATCACACCCGCCGCCTGCGGCGCGCTGGTGCCTTGGCGGATGGTCCAGGCACGGGCCTCTTTCGGGCCGACGGTGAAATAGGTTTCCAGATGCAACAGCGCATAGCCGGCACGAATAAGCCGGTCTAGCCCCGGCTCGCTGAGCCCCATCTCGCCCAGAAACATCTGCGCTTCTTCGTCGTCCAACTGGCTGATTTCTTCCTCGATCCGGGCCGAGATAACCACATGGCTGTTGCCTTGGGCCTGTGCCATGGCGGCCACGGCAGCGGAATGCGCATTGCCTGCCTCGGCGTCAGATTCGGCCACATTGCAGACGTAAAGCACCGGCTTTGTGGTCAACAGCTGCAGCATCTTCCACATTTTCAGATCGTCGTCAGCCACCTCGACAGTGCGCGCGGGCCTGCCGTTTTCCAGCGCCTCTTGGGCTGCGGCCAGCAACCGATCTTGGGCGGCCGCCTCTTTGTCGTTGCCCTTTAGCTTGCGCACCAAATTGGCGCGGCGTTTTTCGATCGATTCCAGATCGGCCAGCATCAATTCGGTTTCAATCGTATCAGCATCGGCCACCGGGTCGATCCGGCCCTCGACATGGGTGATATCGCCATCCTCGAAACAGCGCAGCACATGGGCAATGGCATCGACTTCGCGGATGTTTGCCAAGAACTGGTTGCCCAGCCCCTCGCCCTTGCTGGCGCCCTTCACAAGCCCGGCAATATCGACAAAGGTCATGCGCGTTGGGATAATCTGGCGTGACCCGGCGATTGCGGCCAGCGTGTCCAGCCGCGCATCGGGCACGTTCACCTCGCCGACATTCGGCTCGATGGTGCAGAAGGGAAAATTCGCCGCCTGCGCCGCTGCGGTTTTGGTGAGCGCGTTAAACAGCGTCGATTTGCCGACATTCGGCAAGCCCACGATCCCCATTTTGAAACCCATGCCGGCCTCCTGTTGCCATGATCTGCGCGCTTCTAGTGCGCCGCGCCACAGGGTGCAAGCATGGCGTGGGCGCAGATAGCGCCCAGAGGGCATTGATTTTCCCGCCCGCACACGGCAAACGGGGCCAACGCCTATCGGAGGAGTGCCCATGAGCCGCATCGACGCCAAATTTCAAGCCTTACAAGCCGAAGGCAAAAAAGCATTCGTATCCTATATCATGGGGGGCGATCCTGATTATGCCACCTCGCTTGAGGTGATGAAGGGCCTGCCCGCCGCCGGTGTGGATATCATCGAACTGGGTATGCCCTTTACCGACCCCATGGCCGATGGCCCCACCATCCAGCTGGCAGGCCAACGGGCGCTAGAGGCCGGCCAAACCCTGCAAATGACGCTGGATATGGCCCGCGCGTTTCGCGAGACCGATACCACAACACCGATCGTGATGATGGGCTATTACAACCCGATTTATTCGCGCGGCGTTGACACATTTCTGCGCGATGCCGTCGCGGCTGGTATCGACGGGCTGATCGTGGTCGATCTGCCGCCCGAAGAAGATACCGAATTGTGCCTGCCCGCAGCCGCGGCTGGTATCAACTTCATCCGCCTTGCCACCCCCACGACCGATAACAAGCGCCTGCCAAAGGTGCTGCAAAACACATCGGGCTTTGTGTATTACGTGTCGATCACGGGCATCACCGGCGCCGCCGAAGCACAGGCCGCCGATGTGGCGCCCGAAGTGGCACGGATCAAATCGCAAACCAACCTGCCGGTCATCGTGGGTTTTGGCATCAAGTCACCCGAAACCGCGCAGGCCATCGCCAGCGTGGCCGATGGCTGCGTTGTGGGCTCGGCCATTGTGGCAGAGATCGCCAGCGGCAAACCGGTAGCCGACGTGCTGGACTATGTGAAATCGCTGGCCGATGGCGCCCATCGCGCCTAAGCTTTTGCCTGAAATGCAAAAAGGCGGGCACCGCGGCCCGCCTTTTTTTGTGCCATCTCGGCGGCAGTTTAGCCAACCAGCCCCGCGCCCTCGTCGGTGCCAAGCATGATGTTGAGGTTCTGCACAGCAGCCCCCGATGCCCCCTTGCCCAAGTTATCCAGCGTGGCCAACAGCACCACGCGGTCTTGTTCGGGGCCACCAAAAACCGCCAGCTCCATACGGTTGGTGTTGTTCAGGCGCTGCGGGTCTACCCGTGGGCCAATATTTTCGGGCGCCACCACCTGCACAAACCGCTGGCCCTGATAATGGCGCTGCAGGCAATCGTTGAAATCGGCCGGGGTTTGACCGGGCTGCAACAGCAGTGGAATTTGCACAATCATGCCTTGGGCATACCGCCCCACAGAGGGCACGAATATTGGCCGCCGCCGCAGCGCCGAGGCGCGCATGATTTCGGGGATGTGTTTGTGCGTATGATCCAAGCCATAGACAAAATAATCCGGGGCGGTACCGGCCTCGTATTCGCCAATCAATGCCTTACCACCGCCGGTATAGCCCGACACCGCATTGATCGTCAGCGCGGCATCGGGGGCCACCAGCCCCCCCGCAACCAAGGGCGCCAACAGCGCGATGGCACCGGTGGAATAGCACCCCGGGTTTGACACAAATTGTGCACGCGCGATGGCGGCACGCTGGCCTGCGGCCAATTCCGCAAAGCCATATACCCAGTCGGGGTTGACCCGATGGGCGGTAGAGGCGTCGATCATCCGCGTGCCATGGGGTGCGGCCAGCGCCACTGCCTCGCGGGCGGCATCATCGGGCAGGCACAAAATCGCCACATCTGCCGCAGCAAAGGCCTCGGCGCGGGCGCTGGCCTCTTTTCGGCGCTCTGGGTCCAGCTGCACCAACGTGATATCATCGCGCGCGATCAGACGCTCGCGGATCTGCAGACCCGTGGTTCCCGCCTCGCCATCGATGAATACCTTCCACGCCATGATGCGCACTCCTTTATGAAAGTCGCGCCCCGCATACTGGCAATGGCGTGTTTACGCAAGGATCACATCAAGAAGCAGCATCAGCACAAGGCCAAATATCAGCCCCGTTGTGGCACGGTTCTGGTGGCCATGACGGTGCGTTTCGGGAATGATCTCGTGGCTGATGATATACATCATGGCACCGGCGGCGAATGTCAGCCCGATGGGCAGCACATAAACCGAGACATGCACCAAAGACACGCCAAGCAGCCCACCCACAGGTTCAACCAAGCCAGTCAGCGTGGCAATCCAAAAGGCGCGCCCCGCCGAATAGCCCTGCCCGCGCAGCGCCACCGCCACAGCCAGCCCCTCTGGGGCGTTTTGCAGCCCAATTCCCGTGGCCAGCGCAATGCCATTTGTCACATCACCGCCGCCAAACCCAATGCCAACGGCCATGCCTTCGGGGAAATTGTGGATGGTGATGGCAATGACAAACAGCCAAATCTTTGGCAAAGCGCCCGGGTCGGCGCCTTCGGGGCCAACGATGAAATGTTCATGCGGCAAGGTGGCATTCAGCCAAGCCACCAATGCGGCCCCCAAGACAATGCCAAACCCCGCGGCAAAGGCCGCAGCCGTGACACTGCCATATACCTCTTGGCCCGCCTCGATACCGGGCAGGATCAACGAGAAGAAACTGGCAGAAATCATCACGCCCGCGGCAAAGCCCAGCATCATATCGCTGCCCCGGCGCGAAATATGTTTGCCAAAAAGCACCGGCAACGCGCCAAAAGCGGTCATCAGGCCCGCGGCAAGGCTGGCCAACAGCCCCAGTGCAATAATGCTCATATCACGCGTGTCTTTTCAAAATATGCGTGGCCTCGTACCGCATCACTGTGTCGCCCTCTTGGTTGATCACCGCATAGGCAAATTCCACCATCCCCCGGTCGGGCCGGGTTTTCGAGGCGCGCATGCTGGTAACTTCGGCGCGCACATGCAGCCGGTCGCCCGGGCGCACAGGCTTTGTCCACGCCACGTCGCGCATACCGGGCGAGCCCATCGAAGCCTCGTTCCAGATGCCCGCTTGCAAGCTTAGGCGAAACGCCAGCAACATGGTTTGAAAACCGCTGGCGATGATGCCGCCATAGGTCGAGGCGGCGGCGGCCACCGGATCGATATGAAAGGGTTGTGGATCGTAAAGCTTTGCAAACTCTATGATCTCTGTCTCGCTTAAGCTTGCAGCTTCGGTTTCATACGTAAAACCGGGGGTGAAATCATCGAAATACATCGGCCTGCCTTTCTTGCCGGGCACATTATGCCCCTTGGCACAAAGCGCAACGCCAAAGCGCGCGCATGCCGCCCTTTGGCACAGAAACGAATTGCAGATTGAAACCACCCGCCCTGATCGGTAAGCTTTTTTTACCAAACCAGCACGAAAGCCCCGCCATGACCGTAATCACCTGCATCGACGATCTAAAGCAACTGCACCGCCGCCACGCGCCTAAGATGTTTTACGACTATTGCGAATCTGGCAGCTGGACCGAACAGACCTTTCGCGAAAACACCAGCGATTTCGACAAAATCCGCCTGCGTCAGCGCGTGGCGGTTGATATGTCGGGGCGCTCGACCAAGACGCAGATGATCGGCCAAGATGTGGCCATGCCCGTGGCGCTGGCGCCCGTGGGCCTGACCGGCATGCAATGCGCCGATGGCGAAATCAAAGCGGCACGCGCCGCCAAGGAATTTGGCGTGCCATTCACCTTGTCCACCATGTCGATCAACTCGATCGAGGACGTGGCCGAAGCCACGCGCCACCCGTTCTGGTTTCAGCTTTACACCATGAAAGACCAAGGGTTTGTCAGCAGCCTGATCCAACGCGCCAAAGACGCCAATTGCTCGGCCTTGGTTATAACGCTGGATCTGCAGATTTTGGGCCAGCGCCACAAAGACCTGAAAAATGGCCTGTCGGCGCCGCCCAAACCAACGCTGGCGAATATGGTGAACTTGGCCACAAAATGGCAATGGGGCCTTGGCATGCTGGGCGCCAAACGGCGCCATTTCGGCAATATCGTCGGCCATGTGCAAGGCGTCAGCGATACCGCCAATCTGGCCGCATGGACGGCCGAACAATTTGACCCCACGTTGGACTGGGACAAGATTGCCAAGATCAAACAAGAATGGGGCGGCAAGGTTATTTTGAAGGGCATTTTGGATGCTGAAGACGCCAAAATGGCCATGCAGGTGGGCGCTGATGCCGTGATCGTATCCAACCATGGCGGGCGGCAACTGGATGGCGCGCTTAGCTCGATCCGGGCCTTGCCCAGTATTTTAGATGCCGTGGGCGACCAAACCGAAGTGCACCTTGATAGCGGCATCCGCTCGGGCCAAGATGTGCTGAAAGCCGTCGCGATGGGGGCAAAGGGCACCTACATCGGGCGTGCCTTTGTCTATGGCTTGGGCGCTATGGGGCAGGCCGGCGTGACCAAGGCGCTGGAAGTAATCCATAAGGAAATGGATATCACGATGGCGCTGTGCGGGCGCCGCCGCATAGACGAGCTGGGCCGCGATATCTTGCTTGTGCCAGAAGATTTCGAAGGGCGCTGGCAGGCAAACTAGGCCCGCCAGCCACCACTTGGCTTAGCCGCGCTGGGCCGCCAGCGCGGTGTCGCGCATCTGGCTCAGCGTCACCCGTGGCGTCAGCGCCTCGGGCGAGATCACCAAATCCAGCACCGCGCCCGTGCCCGAGGCCGTGGCCCGTGCAAAGGCGGCGGCAAAATCCTCGGTGCGCTCGACCCGCTCGCCGTGAAACCCATAGGCGCGGGCCAGTGCCGCGAAATCGGGGTTGGCCATGGTGGTGCCCGACACGCGCGTGGGGTAGTGGCGTTCTTGGTGGGCGCGGATGGTGCCATAGATGCCATTGTTCAAAATCAAAATGATCGGCTGTGCGCCCGCCTGCGCCGCGGTGGCCAATTCGGTGCAGTTCATCTGAAAATCACCATCGCCCGCGAAACACAAAACCAGCCGCTCGGGGTGGGCCAGCTTGGCCGCAATGGCGGCAGGCACGCCGTAGCCCATCGCGCCACATTGCGGCGCCAAGAGCCGCGCTTTTGGCCCATAAAGGATAAATTTATTCGGCCAAACCGTGAAATTGCCCGCGCCATTGGTCACAATCACATCCTCGGGCAGAACCTTGCGCAGATAGGCGCTGACCTGCCCCATATCGACCGGCGAAGGCAGCGCAGGCAGCTCTAGCCCCTGCAAAAACGCCTCGCGGCCGGCGTGGCGCCACTGGGCCCAAGGGCCTGCCAAAGGCGCCAAGCCGCCCAGCGCATGGGCAAATGCATTTGGCCCGGCCTGAATACCCAAAACCGGCGGATAGACCTTGCCAATCTCGGCATCCGAACCGTGCACATGAATGATCTTTTGGCGCGGGTGGGGGTGGCTGAACAGCGTGTAGCCATCGGTTGAATTTTCGCCAAACCGGTTGTTCACAGCCAAGATCACATCGGCCTGATCCAGCAGCTGCCGCACCGAGGCGGTCATGCCCACGCCCGCCTCGCCACAAAAACAGGCCGAGTGGTTATCGAACTGATCTTGATAGCGAAAAACCGACACCACAGGAATATCAGCCGCCTCGGCAAAGGCCTGCAGGGCCGCCATGCCATCCGCCTGCCAATTGCACCCGCCGTATAAAATCAGCGGGCGCTTTGCTGCGCCCAACAGCGCATGCATCTGCGCCATAGCGCCGGCATCGGGGGCCGGTTCGGCCATGGGAAAGCCGCCCTGCAAAGGCGCCATATCGGTGGCGCTGGTCAGCATGTCTTCGGGAAGGGCCACAACCACCGGGCCGGGGCGGCCTGTGGTGGCGGTTTTCCATGCCCGCGAAATGATTTCGGGTATGCGCACGACATCGTCAATTTCCACGGCCCATTTGACCATGGTGCCAAAAACGGCTTTGTAATCCAGCTCTTGAAAGGCTTCGCGCCCCTTCATCTGGGTGCCCACCTGCCCCACCAGCAAAATCATCGGGGCGCTATCTTGCATCGCCGTATGCACCCCGATCGAGGCATTGGTGGCCCCAGGCCCACGCGTCACCATGCAAATGCCGGGCTGGCCGGTCAGCTTGCCATGGGCTGCCGCCATGAAGGCCGCGCCGCCTTCGTTGCGGCATAGCACGTAATCCAGCTGGCCTTGGGTGTCGTATAGCGCATCCAGCACCGCCAAATAGCTTTCGCCCGGCACGCCAAAGGCGCGGGTCGCGCCCAGCGCCACAAGGCATTCTACCAATAGCTGCCCACCGTTTCGCATACCCAAGCTCCCTTTCCGTTTGCGCCCACCCTAGGGCGCAATGCGCCGCAGGAAAAGCGGCTTTGCAATCACGACAACACAGCCCGAATACGGCCCATCGCCTCGATGATATTTTCCGTGGAATTGGCGTAGGAAAAGCGCACATAGCCTTCGCCATAGCGGCCAAAGCTGGTGCCTGCCACGGTGGCAACCCCGGCCTTGTCCAAGAACAAATCCTGCGCCGCCGCGGCGCTAAGCCCGGTGCCCGTGATGTTTGGAAACGCATAAAACGCACCGCCCGAATCCGTGCAGCTGATGCCAGGCAGGCTGTTAAGTTCGCGCACAATCACCCGGCGGCGGGCGTCAAATTGCGCCACCATATCGCGCACCGCATCTTGTGGGCCTTCCAGCGCGGCGATGCCTGCAAATTGGGTCGCGGCGTTCACGCAGGAATGATCATTGATGCACAGCCGCGTGACATGGGCCACAGCGCTGTCGGGCCATACGGCATACCCCAGCCGCCAGCCTGTCATCGCGTAGGTTTTCGACCAGCCATCCAGCATGATCAAACGATCGCGAATTTCGGGATATTGCAGCAGCGAGACATGCTGGCGCCCGTCATAAAGCATGTTGGAATAAATCTCGTCAGACATCAGTGCCACATGTGGATGTGCCTGCAGCCCTGCCACCAGCTTGTCGATCTCTTCTTTCGGGGTCACGCCGCCCGTTGGGTTGGCGGGGCTGTTGATAATGATCAACGTCGTTTTCGGGGTAATTTGGGCCAGCACATCTTCGGCGGAAAAGGCAAACCCGTTTTCTTCCTTCAGCGCAATCGGCACCGGGGTTGCCCCGGAATAGCGGATGACCGACTCGTAAATCGGGAAGCCGGGGTTGGGATACATGATTTCAGCGCCCGGCTGGCCAAACATCATGACCGCAAAAAACATGGTGGGCTTACCCCCCGGCACCACCACCACGTTATCGGGGTTCACCTCGGCGCCATGGCGGCGATGCAGGTCAGCGGCCACCGCCTCGCGCAGGCGGGGCAGGCCATTGGCGGGGGTATAGCCGTGATGGCCATCGCGCAGCGCTTTTATGCCCGCCTCGACAATATGATCGGGGGTGCGAAAATCGGGCTGGCCAATGCCAAGGTTGATAATGTCACGCCCCTCGGCGGCCAACGCCTGCGCGCGCGCCAAGACAACAAAAGCAGATTCAGTGCCCAGCCGCGACAGGCTATCGGCAAATTTCAGCGCCGCCATATGACCCCCTTTAGGTGAAAAGCCAGCTTCTACCAGCTGTCTGAATGGTATACCAAATGCGTGATATCCAATGCATCCAACGAATGGAAGACACCACGCTTTGTCGGCGCAGAGCTAGGGCAAAGCGGGGGGGCGGCAATGGGCGCTGTTTGTCAAACGCGCCCTGTCAAACGCGCCTTATCAAATGGGCCGTGTTGTGGTTGCGCCCGTGGTTTGAACCCCACCAAGCTATCCAATGCGCCACCGCCTGCGGGCCTAGGGCTGCGGGGCGTCGTCGGCCAGATAGTGGCGGATGTTGTCCTCAAAACTGTCATCCGCCTCTAGGCCCAGCGCCAAGGCCTTTTGCGGCCGAATATCATGGCGCCAGCTCCCCACGATGGCCTGCACCTCGGGCTGGGGTTGCCAACTGATCAGCTGGGCAGGCTTGGGGCCTGCAACCGCGGTCATGGCCGCAATCATTTGGGCAATGCTCCAATCGCGGCCCGGCATCATCATGCAGCGGTTTTGGCCCAGCGCCTCGCTGGGCAGTTCTGCCCCCTTCACCAAATTTTCCACGCATTTGCGCGGCGACAAGTAATAATGGCGATAGTCTGGCGCCACGGGGCAATTTGCGGGCACGCCCGCCAAAGGCTCGCGGAAGATGCCCGACATAAAGCCAGATGCCGCCCGGTTCGGCGCACCCGGGCGCACCGTAATTGTGGGCAGGCGCAGCCCGCGCCCATCGACAAAGCCCTTGCGGCTGAAATCGTTGATCAGCAGCTCGCCCATCGCCTTTTGAGTGCCGTACGAGGTTTGAGGGTTCAAAAAACTATGGTCGAAAATAGGGTCGGGCACCTCGCCGCCATAGGCCGCGATCGACGAGGTGAACACCACAACCGGGCACCGCGCCAGCGCGCGCGCCTGTTGCAACACGTTCAACACACCCATCAGATTTATCGCCAAACCGGCGTCGAAATCTTGCTCGGCATGGGCTGAAACAATGGCCGCCAGTAAAAAGATCACATCCACATCGGCAGGCATGGCCTGCGCCACATCGGCAGGGTTGGCAATGTCGCAAGAAATGCTGGCCACGGGAAAGGGCGCTTTGGGTACGGTGGGGGGGTGGATATCGGCCAAGATCAGCCGCGCAATCGATTGCCCGCGCAATTGCCCGCGCTGCGCCAACTGATGGGCCAGCTTTTGCCCCAAAAACCCGGCCCCGCCGATGATCAAAATATTCATGCCCGCCCCCTATGCGCCCCGTAGCGCCGACCACAGCGCCAAGCCCACCACAGCCAACATTGCCAGCGCCATGGCAATATTGATACGTCGCTGCACGTGATGGGGCAAATCCAAGCGGTGCAGCGCCACCCCAGCCCACAGCCACCCAAGATGAATGGGCACCCAAATGGCATTGGCGATCAGCAGCTTGACGGTCAATTCAAAGGCCAGATTTTCGGGTGCAAACCCAAAGCCGGTGATCAGCGAGGTATTCACCGCATAGGCCTTTGGGTTGATGGCCTGCAACAGCAGCCCCGCGCCAACCCCGGGGGGTGATTTTGCCTCGATAAAGGCAATACGCGACCCAGCAAAGCCAATGCGCGCCGCCAGATACAGCAAATACGCCACCGAAGCGCCCATCAGCACCATCCGCAACCAAGGCACCGAAAACACAACCGCAGCCAAGCCGGATATCACCGCAAGCATCACCATATTCGTGCCCAAAAACAGCCCCAGCACGTAAGCCAGCGAAGGGCGAAACCCATAGGCCGCACCAAAGCCCGCGGTGCTTAGAACACCCGGGCCGGGGGTGATGATCAGCAAGATAACAGCAAGCGCAAAGGTCAGCATGGGGGGTGGTCCGTTGTGCTGGGCGCGGCGCCCGAAAATGGTATACCAAACCCACAAAATGCTGCCAGCCGCCGCTTGTCAACCACCTTGCGTCGCCGCGCCTGCGCCCGCGCTCGACAAGATCAGGGCTGTGGTATACCAAAATGGCAACGCGCCTCTATCGCCCCGTGCAACCGGATATCCGCCATGCCCGAAGATACATTGGCAGAACATATCGCCGCCCAGCTGCGCCACAATATTTTGCGCGGCACCCTGCCCCCCGGCACCTTGATAAAAGAGCGCGACACCGCAGCTGAAATGCGTGTCAGCCGCACCCCCATGCGCGAGGCTATTCGCATTTTGGCCAAAGAGGGGCTGGTGCTGCTGCGCCCGGCCCGCAGCCCCATTGTGGCGCGTCTTGATGCCAAGGCCGTGGCAGACCAAGCGCAGGTTTTAATCGCACTCGAAATGCTGTCAGCGCAACTGGCCTGCCAGCATGCAACGCCCGCAGATATCGCGCATCTGACGCAACTGTGCCACGATATGGCGCGCGAATTTACCAGCAGCTCGGCCCAGCAAATCTTCGAGCGCGACATGGCCTTTCACAGCGCCTTGGCGCAGGCCTCGCAAAACCGCGCGCTGGCGCAAACCCACCAACGCTATTTGCAGCGCCTTTGGTACCCCCGGTTTCGCGCCGCCGAAATTCGCCGTAGCGCGCAGCGCGTGCTGGGCGAGCATGACGATATCTTGCACGCCATCTGTCAGCGCAACGCCCATGCCGCGGGGCAAGCGGTAGAAACCCACCTGCGCCAATTGGCCAGCGATATCCACGCCCAGATTGCCGCCCAGCAATCGGGCGCCAATGACACACCCGAAAACCCAACAGGAGAGACTGTATGAAACTATTGCGTTTTGGCCCCGAAGGCCAAGAAAAGCCCGGCGTGTTAGACGCCAATGGGCAGGTGCGCGATCTATCGGGCAAAGTGCCCGATTTTGCGGGCCAAGGCGTGTCGCTGGCGGCGCTGGATACCATCCGCCAAATGGATATCGACAGCCTGCCGGTGGTGGCCGCACCCGGGCGCATCGGCCCATGCGTGGCATGGGCGCCCAACTACTATTGCATCGGGCTAAACTATGCCAAACACGCCGCCGAAGCCGGGGCAGAACCCCCCAAAGAGCCGATCATCTTTTCCAAGGCCAGCTCGGCGCTGTCGGGCCCAGATGATGCCGTGATTATTCCGCGCGGGTCACAAAAGGCCGATTGGGAGGTAGAGCTGGGCATCGTCATTGGGCGCGAGGCGCTTTATGTCAGCGAAGATCAGGCGCTGTCTTATGTGGCGGGCTATTGCACCATAAACGATGTGTCCGAACGCGCGTTTCAGATGGAACACGCCGGCCAGTGGATCAAAGGCAAATCAGCCCCCAGCTTTGCCCCAACCGGCCCTTATCTGGTGACCGCGGACGAGGTGCCAAACCCGCAAAACCTGCGGCTGTGGTTGTCGCTGAATGGCGCGGTTGTTCAAGACAGCAGCACCGATGACATGATTTTTGGCGTAGCCCATATTATCGCCTATATGAGCCGTTTCATGAAATTACTGCCCGGCGATGTGATTGCCACCGGCACGCCCTCGGGTGTGGGCATGGGGATGAAACCGCAGCGCTTCCTGCGCCCGGGCGACGTGATGGAACTGGAAGTAGAGGGCTTGGGCAAGCAGCGCCAAACCGCTGTGGCGGCGGCTTAACCCGGCGTTGTGGCTGGCGCCTTAGCGCGCCAGCCACCCACCATCGACATTAATCACCGCCCCGTTGATATAGGCCGCAGCCGGGCTGCACAAAAACGCAGCGGTCCAGCCAATATCATCAGGCTCGCCCCAGCGGCCGGCGGGAATACGCTGCAAGATCGCCTCGTATCGGCTGGGGTCCTGTGTCAGCGAGGCGGTGTTTTTCGTGTGCACATAGCCGGGCGCAATGGCGTTTACATTGATGCGCTGGCTGGCCCATTCATTGGCCATGCTTTTTGCCAGCCCCGCCACGCCATGCTTGGCCGCGGCATAGCTGGGCACGCGGATGCCCCCCTGAAACGACAAAACCGAGGCCACATGCACAATCGCGCCGCGACTGGCTGCATCTGGGGCCTGCGGCAGTGCCCGCGCAAAGGCCTGCGAGGTGAAAAACACCGCCTTCAGGTTCACATCCATCACCCGGTCCCACATGTCTTCGGGGTAGTCCATACTGTCTTCGCGCAAAATGATGCCCGCGTTATTCACCAAGATCGTATAGTCTTGGCCCGCGAACAGATCCTGCGCCGCCATCGGGTTGGACAGATCAAGATGCAAGCTTTCCGCCTGCCCGCCCGCGTCCCTGATCGCGGCCACGGTTTGTGTGGCCTCGGTGCGGCCCGCGCATGTGACCGCTGCGCCCATGGCGGCCAGCGCCTGCGCAATCGCCTGCCCAATGCCAGAATTGGCACCCGTGACAAAGGCCCGCCGGCCTGCCAGCGAAAATGGGGTCATCTTTTGCCTCGCTTTCCTAAGTCGCTGGCCCGATGATAGCCCAAAGCAGCGCGCTGTATAGCCTAAGCCCCCTTCGGGCCCGGCCAATGGCGGGGCGCCCGCCCCGGTTGCGCACGACATTTCCGCATGAAATTAGGGAACGAAATCATTGCAGCTGCTGACAAAGCTGGCAAACTGCGCTAGGCCGGGGCAAACAACCAAAGGACATGGACATGGACGGAACCTTTGCAGTGCTGTTTCTGGTCGCAGGTTTGACCGACATGAGTGCCAATTACTGCCAATCGGGCTGTCTGGCCCAAAGCGCCACGCAGGCCCGCATGGCCGTGTCGGCAGGCGATGTGCAGTTCCAAGATCGCAGCATCGGCAGCGAAATATATGGGCGCTACAGCATGAACACCCGCTTTGGCCCCTTCCAGCCGGCGGTTGGCTTTTCCATGACCGATGACAATGCCAGCTGGCTGGGCCTTGGCGCCACCTGGAGCACCAGCTTTTTGGGCGACAAAGCCTATGTCGAACTGCATCTGATGCCCGGTATTTATGCCAAGGGCGATGGCCCCAACTTGGGC
>Ga0181600_10001592_pt1 | contig 17701 bp, 6 predicted proteins | sample 041ome_2_FD_132982 | JGI IMG/M metagenome (GOLD analysis project Ga0181600, IMG submission 132982) | Coastal salt marsh microbial communities from the Groves Creek Marsh, Skidaway Island, Georgia - 041406US metaG (megahit assembly) | ecosystem: Environmental > Aquatic > Marine > Intertidal zone... | reverse complement strand
TTCGAGCAAGGTGGAGCAATGATGGATATCTTTGGCGACTTTTCAACCATGTCAACCACAATGAGTTGTAAAGTTGGCACAATTGTTGGTGTGCCAATTGTAGAGATGTCATCCGAGCAAGTCGCATGCGCCATGCCTGCGCATATTCCAGAATCTGTGGAAATCAAAGTGACTATGAACGACGTTGACGTTGTTCCGATGTCATTATCGTATGAATACATGACGATGCTGGAAGTCGATGAGCCGTACAGGTCGTCGATTTCTATGGATGGGGGTGCGCTAATTGAGTTGACAGTGATGCAAAGTACTCTCCCTGCACAAATTTCTGACTTACGAACGGCATGTGTCGTTGAGCTTAAACCCGTGATTGGTACTCTATCTAGTAGTGGAGTTGTTTCTTGTTTTGTACCATCGCATAGTTCTGGTTTTGTCCCGATCGGATTACAAATCCAAGAATCTACCGTGTCAAGTTCGGCACCGATGCAACTGCACTATCAAGCGCTGGCGCAGATAGATAGTATTTACCCAAGAGAGGGATCAGTTGCTGGTGGAGAGATCGTGAAACTAACTGGCGATCACTTCGACGCTGTTTTACACAGTTCTTTTGTATTTGGTAGCGATAGCACAACTTCAGGAGTATATTTCATTTCCAGCGTGTTAATGCTCGTGGAGCAACCGCAAAGCGAAGCTGGTTCTGCCGTTCTGGGTGTACTTGAAAGCCAATCTGTCAGCGCCGCCGCTGATGATTTCGTCTCTACAGGAATGGTTTTCCTATACACGGACGAACAAGACGTAGCGCTCAGCATTTCTCCTACGCAAAGTATTGATTCTGGAGGCGAACTCGCCACGGTGTACTTTGGTGGGAATCAGCAGACTTTTGATGGGGCAGCGTGCAAGTTTGGCACCATTGGGCCGATTTTTGGTCAAGTAACAACAAACGGTATGGAGTGTAGAATACCTTCTCACACGGAAGGCACAGTACCAGTTTATGCTCGATTGTTGGGAGAGATGTTTTCGAGTTCGCATCTCGTCCAGTACTCGTCTTTCAAATACCAAAATGAGGCGGAAGTATCATCTTCAGCAATTTATCCCGCATATGGGTCTATGGATGGAGGTAGTTACGTACGTATACTCCATGAAGATGCGCTAGGCAATGTAGTGTCGTGCCATATTGCCGGGAAGTACGTTCTAGCGTCTGCTGTATCACCAGCGTTCCCTGTGCAATCTGAGTGCATGTTACCAGCGTACTACCCAGGATTTGTTCAAATTAATCTTGGTGGTGCTCCAGGCGTGCATGAAACTGAGTCTATGTTCATGTTTCAAGCCAATCCTACTTTGCTATCTTCGTTCCCGACACAGATCACGGATCTTGGAGGAGAATTAGTCTCCATCACGGGCGACAGATTCATTGAGATGGACAAGGTGTCAGCTACGATAAAATGCCATTTCGGCGACTCGAGCGTGACGGCACACGTGTACTCATCTACTTTGTTGTCATGCGAATCACCATCTTTCGTTGGTACTCAAGGTATGATTGCACTTTATTTAGCCCATGCCGGAAGCTCACATCAAGACGAAACGACTATGACATCAATCAATTACATGCCTCTTCCGATTCTTATTGATATCTCTGCAGAGGATGCTTCGTACATTGGAGGTGATGTCTTAAAGATTAGTACCATGGCTTCCGCAATGGCACTTGCAGAATTCACCGACTTGCCCATCGCTCGAGTTGGAACAATTGGTCCGATGTACGTCAGAACTACGGGAAGTAATATCGAGCTTGTCACTCCAGCGCACAGCACTGACGATTCAGCGGTGGACGTGTGGCTTTCTATGTACTTGTCGAGTCCTTTCACCGCGCGGTTTTCACTGAGCATCATGGAACTTTCGGAGCCAGTGTTAGTTATTCCAAGTCGATCGACACTACAAGGAGGCTCCGTGATTTATTACCAAGCCTTAGGCCATAGTCAAAGTGCAACTCCTCCCGGTTGTAGTTTTGGACTGTTCACTGAGGAGGCTACGTCAGTTGATAAGAATTCTTACTGTCAAGGGGGTAATACGATGAATTGCGTCACATTCACCGTGACGTGTTCTACTCCGCCGATGCAACGCTCCGGATTTGTATCGCTGTCTATTCCAGGATTCGAAGGTAGTGGAATTGACTTTGAATTTTTTTCTTCTCCGCAGCCGTACGGGATATACCCAAACTTTGCAAGTACGCGTGGTTCATCTTTCGTCCATGTCACGGGCGAAAATCTCCATCAAATCAGTAATTGCCATTTTGGTCTCGATCGAACTGGCTCGCAATTTATATCATCTGCGATCAGTATTTGCTTTTCTCCAGTTTCTTCAACAGCTGGCCTCGTATCATTTGGTATAAGCCCAGACGAGGCTGCAGCACAAATCTCTGATTTTGGCGATGCTTTCCGATACATCGATGCCATGACGCCGATGAGATTGAGTCCATCTTCAGGTAGCGATCAAGGTGGAACCTATGTAGACTTTGAGCTTGTATATCCACTCGACATTAATGTCGAGAAAGATGTCATCTGCTACTTTGGCTCCATTGGCCCGATTGCTGGTGAAGTGAACTCTGAAACATCCATTTCGTGCGCATCTCCAGCAAATATCGCAGGACAGCGTATCGCTGGCATCGCCTACGGAGGAGGAGACTTTGCGGTTTATCAGCGGGAAATGACGTCATTCACGTACTTTACACCACCAGAGATCACTTCCATTACTCCAACTCGCGGTCTTAAAATCGGGGGTACTTCAGTGACGTTTACCGTCACACAGGGGCAAGCTTTTAATTTGCACTACCTACCGTTTTGTAAGTTTGGCGGAGTCACGCTATCGGCATCTTATCATGATGATTACAATGGCGCTTGCGTAAATCCTTCGATCCAAGCAGGCTTTGTCACTCTAGAAATTCTTATCACGAGTGACGGAGTACAAAATGCGTTTGCGTTTGAAATCTTTGATGCTCCTTTGATCCTGGACGTACAACCTATGGCAGGAAGTGCTGCTGGAACTACCATTCTTCACGTCCGAGGTGCAAACCTTCACGAGGCTGCAAATTGCCATTTCGATACGGTGCTGTCGAAAATACACTTTGTATCTTCTGCAGTTGGTATTTGCGCAACTCCGCCACCGGGATTAGAAGACACTGTGCCGGTAGGAATAAGCTCGCACGATGACGTCGCGCATGTTTCTGAATTCGGCACCGCTTTCCGATATATCAGCGAGTTAAATGTGGTTGGTATGACGCCGGTTTCCGGATCAGAAGCCGGCGGGACCGGAATCGAGTTATCCGTCACAGGCATGGTTGACAGCTTTAGCTACAGTTGCCGAATTGGTACTTTCTTCCCTGTCACGGGCTTCAAAACGCAGAGTGATGTTTTGACGTGCGTGACTCCAGCTCGTCTTCTAGGAGAAATTGATGTGAGTGTATCTGGTAATGGTAGGGATATGTCGAGTATAAACGCTGTGACATTTTCATATCAAGTTCCTCCGAGAATATCAGGCGTTGTTCCTCGAGTCGGTTTGAGCGGTGGGCGTAGTCCAATCTTCGTTACTGGAACGAACTTTGTTAATTCGACAAGTTTGACGTGTCGCTTCGGTCAGGAAATCTCACAAGCAACATTCTTGTCTTCAAGATCGATGCTCTGTATTGCCGGTCTCGAGCAAACTGGCACGCGCACAGTGTTTGTAGAGGTCTCCAACAACGCGAAGGATTTCTCGGATCAACGTCTTCTGTTTCACTTTGCACAATGTCCTTCAGGATCATACTGTCCCGATAGTGAAGCAATTGCATGTCCTCGAGGTGCATTCTGTGGTGGGGGTAAAAATTTCACCCTCTGTCCGCCGGGAACTTTTCAACCAAGAACGGGACAAGCGGACTGCTTGCCAACGCCAGTAGGCTTTATTTCACCAGACGCGGGTGCTATGGTGCCCATGACCTGTCCTCGTGGTGCCGTGTGCGATACAACTGGTCTTTCTATACCATCCAAGTTATGCCCGCCGGGTCATTATTGTCTTGAAGGCACGCGAACGAGCAACTTTACAGATTTCTCTATCGCGGAACGACCACTGCCGTGCCCATTTGGAATGTATTGTACAGCTGGTGTTGTCTCAGAGTCAAGTATTGCTTACAACTTTACGACGCCACAACAGTGCTACTCGGGATATGTATGCGAGCCTGGTTCGATCACTCCTCAAGGTTCTGGTCCTTGTCCTCCTGGGCATTACTGTCCAGAGGGTGAGCAACTCATTTGTCCAAAACGTATGTACTGCCCCGGCGTCGCAAACGCCGAACCAAAGCCTTGTCTCCCGGGTGAATACAATTCCGAGTTTGGTAAAGATTCGTGTCAAAAATGTCCTAAAGGAACGATTTGTCCTGGTTTCGCCCGTGAGGCGCCTGAAGTTTGTACACCTGGTTTCGTCTGTGATACGGAAGGCTTGGCTGTCGCTGGGACGCGGTGTCCTGCTGGACACTATTGTTTGGAGAATACAGTCACTGCTGATCCACTCGCGATTATTGACGTGGATAGTATATTAGCAGCGTCACCAATTGCCCTCAATGTGGACAACTTTCGTCCAAAGCCCTGTCCTCCGACAACTTTCTGTACAGAAGGGGTCACGACGAATATCATTTTGGAAGGTTCATTCAAACAACCCCAACCGTGCAAAGAGGGAAGTTTCTGCGAATGGGCTACTGGTGACTCAACTGTTGTCTCTAACACCGCGACTGACGTTTTCAGTCCGATGCGCCCGTGTCCCGCCGGTCATTATTGTCCTAAAGGAACTTACATTCCTATTCCAGCTCCTCGTGGGTCGTACACGTCTGGCGAAGGCAACGCTGCGGCGACAACATGTCTGCCCGGTACCTATACACCTTATGAAGGCTTTCAATCATGTATAAGCTGTTCTGCTGGTTATGAATGTGTTGATGAAGGCACTTCAAAACCTGTAGCATGTCAACCTGGCTATTTCCGTTCGGCGCGTGATTCTATTTCTTGTCGACAATGCCCGAAGGGAACGTTTTCAACCATCATCGGTCTTACCGAAGAATCTCTTTGCTTGCCTTGCAATGCCGGTCTTGTTTGTGCACTCGATGGTACATCTAACAACAAGCCTAGTGGTACAGGTACAGCAGCTACGAATGAGTACGCTAAATACTGCGACTCGGACAACACTGAAGACTATGATGAAACCAAGTGCGTTCGAATTCAGCTTCAGGAAGATGGTCAAGCTGAACTTTGTCCCGAGGGTCTTGTGTGCGACGCGCGTACATCACTCGCGGAGCAAAAGTGTCCGAACGGCTACTATTGTGGCCAAGGGACTACACCTGCGACGCAATTCGCGAATCCCTGTCCGGCCGGATATTACTGTCCTGCCGGTTCGTCGTACACGACGCGGAAGCAGTTTCCTTGTCAGGCTTGTTTCTACTGTCCCGAAGGTACTGGGCAGGTGCTCAATCGCTGTCCGACAGGAACGTCGTCCTCACCACTTGCGACTTCACTCGACGCGTGCTCGGCTGATCTCATTACTTTCTGGAGAGTTATGCCCATCAATTTCAATCTGATTGAGGCCGCGTACTGGAAGTTATACAATGGCACAACACTATCAGCTGCAGCAAAACAAGAAGTCAAGGACCAGATTGATGCCGGAAGAAAACTACTTCAACTCGAAGAGCTCGCACCGCCGCCACCACCACCACCACCGTCATTAACGGATGGGGTTGACGGCAATTCCACTGGTCCTACAGATCCATTCAGCTACATGGGCATCGGTGCATGTAAGAACGAAAACTGGGAGCTACTGGATCCGACGTTTATTCTATCATCCGACGAGACAACTGTCGCAGTGGATGAGGATAATATCCCGCTGATGAAGTTCACGCTCAAGCGCGGGCATACTGCTCGAATTACTTTGGATTGGCGCAGCATAAACGATGTTCTCAAGTATGGTGAACACTATGAATTTCTCATCTTCACGGATCCCGTCATTGATGATACCTTGTGCACTGCATCCGAATACAAGACAGTTCCATGTCCACCTTGGGACACCGCAGATGGAATTACTTGGCTAAGCATGAAAGAAATTCCTGGAGAGCAACAAGAGAAAAAGTGTCCAGCTTCGCAGGAGTCGCTTGAATTGCCATTTTGGTTCACGGGGAACAATGACGGAAGTTCGACGGGATACAACGTGGATGACCCAGCTTGGGGATCGTACGTGTGGAAACGCGGTTTGCATGAGCTCAAATTGCATGCCCTAGATGATATGCCGTTCAGAATAGAAGTGAGAATGCTTCACGGGCGTTATCAGCAGGATAATCGCGCCTCATTTTTGAACACGGTGTGCATCGATGTTTCATATCCGCAACGGGCGGTGGATCCACTCGTAGGCGCCGAGTTTTCTATTCACGCCATATTGCCGTTCGCAGTGGACGCAGACTATCAAGCGCCTATGAATTCTCCTCTGTCAACGACGATCTATCGAGCCGTTTCGAACGATTATTTTGAGTGTGCAACTGCTTCACAAGACAGTGGTTGCCGTAGGCTGGATGCGCGCGTTACAATTGATTACAACTCAACCGTTGGAGCAGAATGGAAGAAGTTCAAGTACCTTAGATTAAACGGTGTTTTTGATGATTCTGTCTCACCTAGCCAAAGTGATGTTAACTTGACGGCTTCTTCTCACGAGGAAGACTGGGTGATTGTTGGCGAAGAAGGGCGCGACGACGAGACAATTGTTTTGAGCCTTCCAGATGTCATTGAGCAACAAAAGTATCTACTTAATGAAGGTCTTTGGTCGGCAGAATCGAGTTTGTTTGCGATGGACTATTTGCCTTTCTTTTCGGCATGCCGAGGTTATGACAGCCATATTTACTTCCAGCATTTCACAGAAAATGATTTCAAACCCGTGCTCTTTGGAGCGCAAGATGCACCCCAAACTTTTGTGAGCTATGGAGAATCTGTTCTGGTTCCTCCCGAAGAGACGATTTTCATCGATCAATACGCGCCACAAATTCAGCAACCAGTCGCTGACTCTGTAGCAATCACATTGGACTGCTTCTATGAAGAGGCTTTCACAGAAGCTTCTGCAAAGAAACGGTGGTATGAAGCTGAAGGAGACACGTTGTTCTACTTGACGGCGGAAGCTGAAAGCCAAAGTTCTCTCTTCGAAGCAAGTATCTTGGCAAACGAGCAAACCGAACCACCGATAGATCGAGCGCCATATATGAATGCTATTATAGCGCAAGAGAATATTCCTGTCATTTTCGGGCCTACCGATGGTGTTGTAGTGGCTGGAGGAATGATGCCAACTACGGTTGCTTTCGAAATTCTCTACTATCAATTGTCGGCGACTGACAAGCGTCTTGTCGTGGCGACTGTTACTTTAGATGAATATGTGAGCGCAAATAGTCACGATGGGACCTACACGCTCACTATTACGACTGCAGCTCTTGGATGGTTTGATTTGCTGAACTTTTTTGCGTTTGATTTCATGTTTTACCTCGTGCTTTTCGTCGCAATTGGTTTCCTCGCAGTCGTACTCATTTTCTCATTCTGGCTCGTCGTTCGCATATTCACCCTCTTGAAGGACCCTCCGCGTTTTCGCTTTCTTCCGTACTTGAGAATCATGATCGGCCCGCCTTTGCTAGGTGTGGGTCTTGGTATGGCTCCATTTTTCGTCGCACAGACTGGTCTGCGTTTCATTTTCACGTTGTTTCCTTTCATCAGAGAATTTCCAATCAGTATTGACGATGTTGGTCGTGAATTGGATTTGGCCGTAGTTGAAAAGGCGACGAATGGAAGATATGCCGTATGTTTCATGACTGTTGGAATGTATATAATGGGTTGCTCTGCAGAAATCCTCATTCCTGCGGCGGCGAAAGCGGAAGACGACGAAGTGTTCAATGAAGAAGTTGCAGATTTGTACGTGAATGAGGTGATGTTCAGACCTGAAGTCTGGAAGCGTAGTCATTTCGTTTTGATGAATCTGTTGGTAAACGCCACAAATGTGTTCTTGATTGAGTTCTCATTCACAGATACTTTTGGTGTTCAATTCTTCACCATCTTTTTTCTTTTGAAAGTCGCACACGTTGTGTTAGAAATGCAAATCGAAACCGCGTTGGGTGAAGCGTTCTTATTAGCTCCAATATCTATCGTATTGGCTGCTTCTGTCGGTCTTGCGACGATTGGGGCTGATGATTTCACAGATTTCACTTTAGGCTTCTTCTTTGAAACGATTTTGGGTATCATTGAATACGTGTACTTGGATGCGTTCATCGCATATGCTTCTTTGGCTTTCCCACAGCTGATCGGCAAAGTCATTAACGCAATAATGTCAATACTGCCATTCTCAAAATCGGTAGACGAAGATGAATTGGAGGAAGAAGAGATTGACGCCGAGGATACGCTTGTCGAGGACTTGATGGGTTTCTTGGCGGCGTATGGTGTCAACACTGCGAGCGTGTATATGACACCCTTTTTCATTTTCTTCTTCTGGGACTTCAACGATCAGTTGCGTCTATCATATCTGTACGGTTTCAGAAAGAAGGATCTTCTCATTTATCTTCTCTTTTCAATTGTCATTATTCCTTTCCAGATTGTCATGGATATTTTGACGTTCAACGCTCAAGAATTGTTTCACGGTTGGAAGGTTTACGAATATCTCAAGTACGCACGATACCGTTTTATCAACCGTACGTCGCGATGGAAAGGCTTGGAAAGAACATACGACGAGTCCATTGATCCTGGTTTACGAGCTATCGATCAAATGTGCTTCTCTAGTCAATACTTCTTTGTCATCACACTTGGTGGTTCAGGATCTTTCCTTTTTGTCTTGGCTCTCTCCATGATGCTTCGTGCAAACTATAACATGTTCGAGGACATTTTGTTTGGTTTGTGCATTGTTTTGGTGCTCGGAGCGTGTTTCTTCATAAAAAAGTTCATGTTTAATTTTGCTGATTTACTTGGTCTTTGGCGCATTACGTCGGCGGTTACTACCGGTGATATGATTCAAGGTGAAGATGAGCTTGAAGAAGATTTCGTTTCCGTCTTTGTGCCAGCTAAGGCAAAAATATCCCCGCAAGGTGGCGGTGGTGGCGGTGGCGGTACAGGCTTCGGCATCGGGGACATCACCACCGCTGATTTAACGAGTGAGTCGCTGCGACATAAATTCATGTCAGAAAATAGAGACTGGGTGATCGACCAGCTGAGGGAAATTCTATCCCCTAGGACTGCGAAACGCCTAAAACTTGGAAAGGCAGTGCGTCGAAAAATGCGAGCAGGTGAATTATCTGATTCAGACAGTGATATGGAGGAAGACTACGGTGTTGTGAAACTCTCAGAGGAAGCCGATCACCTGATGCGTACGTGGTTAACTCACGCACTCGCTCGGGCCAGAGGGCGCGGCTCCAACTTGCTCATGCTTTCTGATACCTCGGAAAGTGAAACGGAAGCTGGCATTCAACGATTCCAATCTGTCACCCTATCAGAAGGTGCTAGTGCGGCAATGACAGGTTGGTTGGCGGCGGTCAGACAATTACGAGTGAATCGAAAAGCGTCATTAAGAACAGCAGCTGTGTTCTCGTCTACTGATTTCTCATCAGAGAGCGATACAGATAACGATTCCAAGTTTTCGGCTGGTCCTATGGACGTCAGTTTAATGTCCCGAGGTATAATGATGGATTGGTTGACTCGCGTGCGCGAGGTGCGCGGTAATATGCCATCGCCCACGCATATACATATCAGTTCAGATGATGATTCTTCAGATTTGTCCAGCAGCGATTCCCTCATTCGCGGTGCTGATAATCGTCAAAGCAATGTTTCTCACGTTGCACACTCGGTAATGGGTAATTGGTTACAAACTGCACGCGTAGAAGCGGCGTTGAACCCTGCTAGAACGCGCAGCGATGCAAACCAGCAAAATCACCAGGTGAGCTCTTCAGATAGTGATTTAGAGTCTTCCTCTAGTGACCCCGATTTACCATTTGATCCCATACGTGCGCAGCACATTGCGCTCAGCCTTGCATCATCACATATTTTACGCGAATGGGTGCGTTTGGCGAAAGAAAAGGCTTTGCCACCGACGCCACCACAACTGAGCGAAAGCGACGTTTCCGATGAATCGCCTCAAAGCCTCATTCCCGAATAGCGAATTCGCGCGAGCGCGCCGATTCGATTGATACATTAAATGTGCAGTTTGCTGTACAGCTTTAGAATACATAGTCCTAGATATCTAGCTAATGTTTGGTGCAAATTTAAGGTAAAACCAAATCCATTCACTCAAAGTTTCTCTTCTGAACGCGCGCAAGCGGCGTCAAGCCAGAACAACAGCTCACTATTTGGATCTAAATCTACTTGCACGGCGCTCGCATTAATTTGACGGCGACTTCGCCAGTCTTTAATGCGTCCTTGAACGCGCACAAGCGTCCCAACGCGGATATCTTGCGCCACCACCGCTGCGCCGTCCCCAGCGCCCGCGATGCCAAACAGCTCGTTTCGCTCGCCAACATCGTCATCCCCTTCTTGAGCCCAAATCACGCATTCGATGCTCCCTGAGCCGTCATCTAACGTAAAGAAGACTTTAGAATCCTTTCGAGCTCTTCTTTCCACGACATATCCGCAAATGTCCACCTTCCGTATGATACTCGTCGTCGCCTCGGTGTTCGTACGTGAAGCCACTTCGTACACCTCACTCGACTTTTCTCTCACCTCAGCGTTCTCATCGCTTCGAGCTATCATCACATCATCTACAACGTGATCATCGCATGCATCACATTCGTCATCGACGATCACAACCTCACGCGCGCGTAAGATATCCGCGATGAAGCATTTCGTATAGCACCAAAACTGTTGCTCGCTTCCGTATGTATCTTCGCACGACGCTCTCGACCGGCGCACGCGCGGTGGTATTGCACACACTGCGTGCTCGTTCGTGCTCGCGTGCGCATCACTCGCGCGCGCGGCGTCGAGATTGTCCATGTACACGCGGACTCGCGCGCCTGCCCCGCACTGACGTCAGAACGCGGAGGTCTCCAACAACCATGAGTGGTACACCCGACGATGAAGCTGTTCACGCGTCATCGTCGGCGGCGCCCCCCACCGCCGCCGCCGTTACGAATATTTCGACATTAATCGACGTGAACGGTGATTCACCGTCGTCGACGGCGGCGGCAGCGGGGGTAACCACCGGTTGGGGGGACTGGTCATCGACATTCTCCACGTTTGATGTCTCAGCTTTGACGACAACGCTGAGCGCTAAAGCCTCAGAGGCGTATAACGAATTGAACACGATCGATGTTCGCGCATTGGCGGACACGATTGCTGAACGCGCGAATGAGGCGGCAAAGGAACTCGAGGCGAGAGCTGATGAAGCGTTTGGTGTGCAAAAAACCATTCCGAGCGGTAGCGGTGGCGTCGCTTCTTCTCCCGCGTTAACGTCGACGAACGCACCGATAGCGAATAAGGAAGTCGTGGAACACAGTGAGCCAAGGATTGTGGCGTCGGTGGAACAGATGGTGGAGGCGAAAGCGCCGTCATCAGCGCCTTCGCCAAAGACGGTGTCAAAGCCGCGCGCGAAGACGTCTCCAGCGAAGCCGGTGAAACTAGTGGCGGTCGAAGCGGATGATGAGAGCGTGGATGAAGACGTAGCGCCTGATGTCGACGGCATACGATTAAAAGCAGTGCTTCGAGAGCTTAAATTGGTTAAGAAACAACTCGTAGCGAGAGAGGATGAAATTGCGCGACGAGCAGAACAGCGCGCTTCGCTCGACGCCGAGCAAGACGCTGAATCTGAGCGCGCAGCGTTAGCAGAGCAGAAACTCGCAGACGCCGAGATTCACTTGCGTTCTTTAACGCAAGAGTGTAAAGAGCTGAAGAAAATAGCCGATTCGCACGTCAGTGCTGACATGCTTGTCAAGGAAAAGGATGAAATTATCAAAGAAGTCATGGCCGAAGGCGAGGTGTTGAGCAAGAAGCAGGCCGAGATGGAAGGGACAATCAAGAAGCTGAGAAAGGAATTGAGAGAACGAGATGAAGTTCAGAGTGTAATAGATGGCGAGGTTCGTGACAAGGGCGCATCGATTGAAAAACTTAGCGCAGAGCTCAAGGCCACACGCGAAGAGCTTGCAAGCGAAAAGGCGCGACTCAACGCGGAGCTAAACGAGCAAAAGGATTACTATTTATCTAAATTAGCCCAAGCCAAGGAAGAATTGACAGATGCCGAGGTCAAAGCAAACGCAACCAGAAGCGAAGAGCTGGCAAACGAAGTAAAGGCGCTGAGAGCGCGCGAACAAGGCTTGAAAGATCAGGTGGCTGACTTGCAGCATTCGCTGCAACGCTCGAGCGCGGCGCTCGAACGGCAAGAGGAACGATTTAAGAATGACTTGGCGGCTGTTGAAGAACGCGCTCAAACCGCAGAAACTAGCCATGACGAATTACTTCGTCGGATGCCTGAAAGCACACGCCCATTGCTACGTCAAATTGAGGCGCTGCAGATGCAAGCGACAGAAAATGCGGATGCTTGGGCGGCGGCGGAGAGGGCATCAAGTGCGCGTTTGACCGAAGTGCAAGAGCGTGCGGACACTGCACTCGCGCGAGAAGAAGCGGCTTTAGATGAAAAAGAGGCGGCGCTTCGAGAGAAACGAGCTATGCTCGATCAAGTTGATAAACTCAAGAGTGAAATAGAAGCGCTAAAACGCCAACTTGAGGCGCAACAAGAAAAAACAGCCGCAGAGACAAAAAAGCTGGCAAAATACACCGAGTCGTTTGCGGAGCAAGAGGGACGTATGTCCGCATTAGAGAACGAAGCGAATGAACGGGAGAGTAAGTTGAAACAGTTATTAGCTCAAGAGCGGGGGAAGCACAAACAGCTTGGAGAAGCGTGGGATAGAGAACGGGCGGAATTATTGGCGAATGTCGTGCAGCTCGAAGGCACATTGAAGACCTCTCAGGATGAGTTGAACGTACTTAAGTCTGAACGCTTCGATACGAACACGCCATCGTCTCCCGTGAAATCGGCTCAAACGACGACGCTGCTCACTGGCGGTGAAGCAGGTTTGAGTCTGGCGGTGCGCGACACATTGGCACAGTTGAAGAGTCAGCTCGCCGCGCGCACGACGGAGCTTGAAATCGCCCAAGAACAGATTAAAAAGCTCGAGCAAACCCGCGAGTCTTTAGCTAATGAGCTGGTTAATTCTGCAAAGCTTGCTGATAGTGGCGTTGCGGACACTGTAGCACTTGATACTCTACGCGCGCGTCTCGAAGCGCTCGAGCGTCGCTACGACGCTGCGCTCGAAGTCATTGGCGAACGCGACGAAGAGTGCGAAGAAATGCGAGACCGACTCTCCGCAATGCGATCCATGCTCGACACCCAAGCCATGCAGATTGTGCAACTCAGCAAAACGCGCATCATAGAATAGTATACATCTTTACACCGCGCCGTGTAATTTTATGCGCAACGATGACTACACGTAGTAGACCGAAACCAGTGCATCTTCACACAGATTCCACACACCTCGCTATGTCCGGACGTTGACGCGCGCGCAGGCACAGGTGCACGCACACTCAAACACCTGCATATCAAGACGCTTCAAGACACTCACGTCCACGATGGAGCAACCGATGAACCAGGACGTAGTAAACAGTTTGTTCGCGGCTATGCCAGAAAATGAAGAAAAATCAAAAGCCGCAAATAGCAAGCGCTCTTCCAAAATGGATTTTGACCCCATACAGCGACGTGGACAAAATTCGAATCGACACCGATTTGAGCTATTAGGCTACGTGTAATGGTATGTAATACACAGAAGCGCGCTCGAGCGGGCTCACTATCACATTGTGATATCAGATGTTTTAGAGTTACACTACGTGGTCCATTCCTTCATACTTAAGATGCATTCGACGCCATACACAACACAGGCGTGCGTCGGTGCACCCATGCTCCGCTCGAGGTCGCGCGCCGAGCACGAGACGCGCGGGTCGCCATCGCATCGACCTCTTACGTCGCCGCAAACATGGCTACCCAAATCAGCAAGAAGCGCAAGGTACGCAGACGATACGTTCGCGCATTGCGTGCGTGCGAACGATGGCGCACGCGCGTCGCATCGTGGGCGTACGCGCGATCGCGCGTGGCTTGGGCGCTTTACGTTTAGGGTCAAACGTGGCTGACGACGATGACGGCCCGTTCGCTCGACGACGACGAGGGATGCGTGCGCGAACGCGATGACTGACGGTGGTTTTTATTGTTATTAAACACAGTTCGTCGCCGATGGCGTGTTCTTCGCCGAGCTCAATGAAATGTTCGTCCGCGAACTCGCCGAAGATGGCTACTCTGGTGTGGAAGTGCGCGTGACCCCGATGCGCACGGAAATCATCATCCGCGCCACGCGCACTGCGAACGTGCTCGGTGAGAAGGGCCGAAGAATTCGCGAGCTTACGACGTTGGTGCAACGCCGTTTCAACTTTGCCGAAGGCACTGTTGAGTTGTACGCCGAAAAGGTCAACAACCGCGGGTTGTGCGCGATCGCGCAGTGCGAATCCCTCCGCTACAAGCTTTTGGGTGGTCTCGCCGTCAGACGGTACGTAAAAGCGATCGCGACGTGACTTTGATGGCGCACATGTGAAAGAAAAATTAGTGTGCGCGTGTGCGCGCGATGGGCAACGGATGACGAGGCGTCGACGCGACGTGGTTGGGCGCTCGGCGCAAAAGCGCGGTTGAGGTTTAGGGTCTGCTCGAACGCGCCCCGAACGTGATGTTTTCAGTGACTGACTGAGTATTTTAACGTGATTTTCGTTCATTTACAGTGCGTGCTATGGTGTCCTTCGTTACATCATGGAAGCCGGCGCCAAGGGTGCGGAAGTTTGCGTCTCTGGTAAGCTCCGCGGCCAGCGTGCGAAGGCGATGAAGTTCAAGGATGGCTACATGATCTCGTCCGGTCACCCGGTCAACGAGTACATTGTCACCTGCACTCGCCACGCCTTGCTCCGCCAAGGTACCATCGGTATGAAGGTTAAGATCATGCTTGACCACGACCCTAAGGGTCGCACTGGTCCGTCGACGCCGATCCCGGATACTGTCATCATCCACAACCCCAAGGATGACGACGAGTTGTCCAAGCCGTTCGTCGGCAAGGAGATGGAAATGTAAACGAGTTTGTCGTTTGCCTTTTCTGAATAGCGTGTCGTTTATACTCGTGGCGATAGAGAAAGGATCGCAAGGGCGGTCAGCATAGTTGGTGAGATACATAGGTGTTTTGTTTGCAGTAAAGAAACATCCATAACATTCAAAATTAATTTTTCTGCCCCAGCGCCTCCTTCACCGCCTTTTGAACATCTTGTTTGGAACTCTTGGCCGCGTCAGCGGCTGATGGAGCTTGAATCATGCTAAATAGTGACTGCTTTTTCTTAGGCGCGTCCTTTGCCGATGATTTCGTATTGCTCACGCCAAAATTGGAGCGAGCGTTGTCGTCGCGTCCGAGCTCGTTGAACTTTGTCGGCGCCGAGTCGTTTTCTCCACCCCACTGGCTCTGGCTATCGGTTCTAGCAAACACGTAAGAACGACTAGCGCCACTGTGCCCAAGCACCGGTCCATTGTTGGACTTTGCCACTTGGCGTTGACGTCCGATGAAAGTCTTGGAAGATTGTCGCTCGAGCATCGAACTTCCGGCGCCGTGCTGACTTGAAGTCCGCTGTAACATCGGCATGGAGTTCGATCGACCAAACTCAACGTCATCATCAATGCCGTCGCGCGTATTTTGAGAATCAAACACGGGGATCGAATTTGAGTTTTTCCGCCCGAGAACAGCGGCAGAAATTTCTTGGCTGACGCCTTCAAACGCGCTCGGAAGTTGCGTGAGAGTCTCTTGCGTGCCTTGTTCGTGCAAGCGACGACGGCGAGCCGCTTGCTCTCTCCAAGCAAGCGCATCATCGTCGTCATCAGACATTTCGACAAGCTCTTCAGGGCGTTCAATGACAGGGCCATAATCCATGTCATCGGATTCAGACTCTTCACCGTTCTCGCCGCGCTTGCGTTGCCAGCCATCTGGTCCGTCGAACTCTCCTTTTCTCTTGAATCCGTTCGCAACTTGTTCCTTGATCTTTTCAACCTCACGTTCGTCCTGTTCTTGTTCGTGCCTCATATGGGCGGCAATACGCCGCGCCGCACGACGTTCGTCTTCCTTCTCATTTACAAAGTCGATACCCTCAACCAGTTCATCCAAATCAGCCATGTCATCGCCGTCGTCATCATCTGTGTGCCCGCCGTCTTCAGACATTTCTGCTTCGTCTTCGAACAAACCACCTACATTGGTCTTTTGATTTTGTGATTTAATGAATTTCTTAGCCATCTTTCTCTGCATTCTGCGCTCTTCTTCAGTCATTTCTTCCTCTTCTGACAAATCATCCTCGCTGTCTTCTGAGTCTTTTGAGTCGTCGCCATGTTCCTCTTCTTCCTCCTCTGGCACATTCTTTTCGCCTTCTACTACGGCACTAGTCGGTACCGCATGTTCAACAGCAGCTGCATTAGCCTTCTTTGCTAACAAAGCTTTCAAGATCTCGTCGTCATCTTCTTCTTCGTCGAGATCAATTTCGAGCACTTTCTCGTCATTTTTGACATTTTTGTTGCCCTCTTCATCGTCAGAATCTTGAAGTCCCGTGACGGTTGTGGTTGGAACTTCCGGTGCTTCAACAACAACTGTAGGCGTAGGCGCAGGCGTTGGCTGCAAATGCGCCACTGCTGCGCGAAGTTTGGCAATTAAGGCAGTGTACGGGACGCGCTCTGGTATGACATTCCATCCCGGCAAACGTGCACGAGACGCCGCCTTCTCCATCATGCGCTCTTGTTCCTTCAACAATGCCTCGCGCTCCTTCTTAATTTGCTTTTTAGTCTTTTTGCGCCCGCTCACTGGCGCTGGATCTTCCTCCATAGCCGGTAATCCATCCGATGAATCCGACGAGTATCCCGCATAGGCTTCGGCGGCGTCTTCGCGTTCCGACTCAAAATCATCACCTTCATCCACCTCATCATCCGTCAATCGCCCAGTATCCGCATACCGACGCTCTAACATTAATTCTTCATCCTCTTCTTCGTATTCATCAGAGTCTTCTCCATCATCACCATTCTCTCTCGCGACTCGTTCGCCGTTGGCGCGTTTCAAACGTCTGCGCGCTCCGCGCGTCGCCCCATCGTTCTCGCCATCCTCATCTTCGTCTGCATCATTCACCACGCGTGCGCGACGTTTAATACGCCCTAAATCCTCCTCTTCGTCCTCGTCCTCGTCATCTTCATTCGTCACGTCCTGCAACACCGTCGTCGTCGTCATCGTCGTCATCGTTTTCAACAACCCAACGTCATCATCAGCACCGTCATCATCCGTCGCGCGTTGTGCCGCGTGGTGTTCAACCGCCGCCATCGCCACCGCTGTAGACATCTAGAACGCGCCTCCTCGTCCTTCCGCGTCGTCGTCGTCTCCCGCGCGTCGTCTCCCGTGCGGCGTCGTCGTGTGCGGGCGGTGCGACGGTTTGAAAATTTCAAATAAAAAACGCAATGAACCGTTTTGAATGTGATGCGCGCGTGGGCTGGGCGCTTGTGGCTAGAAGTGTGTATGTTGTGTTAAATGTTTACTCGTCGTCGTCGTCGTCGTCGTCGACGGCGACGCGACGCTTCTTGCGCGCGGCTGGTTTGCGCGCGG
>Ga0181600_10001589_pt1 | contig 17711 bp, 9 predicted proteins | sample 041ome_2_FD_132982 | JGI IMG/M metagenome (GOLD analysis project Ga0181600, IMG submission 132982) | Coastal salt marsh microbial communities from the Groves Creek Marsh, Skidaway Island, Georgia - 041406US metaG (megahit assembly) | ecosystem: Environmental > Aquatic > Marine > Intertidal zone... | reverse complement strand
TGTCTCGCCGCTTGAAGAAGACGCGTCTGCCGCGGGCCCGTTGACAGCCTGTGAGAGCTGCACGATCGCGCTGCTGAAGGTCGGTCCACGTGCCAACGCGGCACCGTCGCGGAGTCGCTCTGCGGCATACCGTTCCATCGCTAACGCCTTATCGTCAGCAATCATCGAGAGCGTGTTGCGGACGGAAGAAGTGAGAGCGTCGGAGGCGATGCGTGCGGTTACCGCGGTCAGCAGTCCGCACGGCACGAGCGCAATGACCAGGAACCAAAACAGGAGGCGGCCTGCAATCGATCGCCTGAACAAGCTACTGCGTACAGGCTTCATCCGCGCGGCCTCCCCGCAGGGGCGGCTTCCGTCGCCGACACCGGTCGTGACCAACGACGTCCCCAAGACTGGTAAAGGTCACGCACAAACTGTTCCCAGTCTGCTCGCGAACGTGTCAGAGGAAACGGCACAGGTCGAACTGCTCGTTGGCTATCCCAGACGATCTCAAACTGGCCATCGGGCCGAATCTGCCCGATGCGGACCGGCAGCCAGGCGTGGTTGGTCTGGCGATCGATTGAGACTACACCTTCCGGCGCGAGTGTGCTCTGGCTCCGCATGCTGCTGCGGACTTGGACCACATCTGACGTGCCTGCCTCTCGAACGGCCTGAGCCCACAGCTTCACCGCCGTGTAGGACGATGCCGTGACGGCACTCGTCGTGTGGTCGCGGCCGTAGCGGGCCTTGAAGTTGCTGACAAAAGCCTGGTTGGCTGGGCTGTCGATGCTCTGGAAATAGTTCCACGCTGCGTAGTCACCCACCATGTCGCCACCTGACATGTTCTGCAGCTCGTTCTCCGCCACAGAAAAGCTGATCACCGGCACATCTTCGCTGCGGATTCCGGCCTGCCGGAGGCGACGAAAGAAGGCGACGGCGGAATCACCCACCACCGAACTGAGCACGACGTCTGGCCGACTACGGACAATCTCTTGGATCACCGCATCGACCCTGTCGGTGCCAAAGGGGACATACATTTCGCTGACAAGTTCGGCACCGAGCCCACGAATCTGGTCGCCTGCGATCGCGTTCACGCACCGCGGCCAGATGTAGTCGGAGCCCACAAGCATGAATCGCTTCGCCTCCAGGTTTGAGGCTGCCCACTGCACGGCCGGGATGATCTGCTGATTTGGTGCGGCTCCGACGTAGATCACGTTGGGCGACTGTTCAAGGCCCTCGTAGGCCATCGGGTAGACCAGGAGGTGGTTGGCTGCTTCCACCACCGGCAAGACCGTCTTGCGGCTCGCGGATGTCCAGCATCCAAAGATCACGTCGACTTTTTGATCATTGATCAGCTCCTGAGCCTTGCGGGCGAACGTCGGCCAGTCTGAGGCACCGTCGGCAATCACCCAGCGGATCGGGCGGCCGAGCAGGCCACCGTCGGCGTTGAGTTCTTCGAGCGCAAGAACCTCCGCATCCACCATCGAGAGCTCGCTGATCGCCATTGGCCCCGTCTGTGAGTGCAGGATGCCAACCACAATCGGCTGGCGATCGAGCAATACGCGATCAACGGTCCACCAGACGGCGAGCAAGCCAAAAAGTGTGGCCAGTCCGCCGAGTATGGGCAGACGCCACCGCTGAAGCATGCCGAGACGCTCGGTGAGTTGGCCGATCCCATGATGCGAGGATCGTGATTCAGCAACGATTGTGGAAGAATGTGGCATCGGCAATGAGGAGGCTTCAGCAAGCGGGGAACGGTCCCCCTCAATCTTGACTCATGACTCGGGTGCTGGACATGCGACTGCCCGCCATTTGCCCCGAGATCTGCCAGGATACTCCAGGAAGGAAGGGAGGTTTGGGGTAAATTCGCGGGTTTTTTGGGGTGTCATCGCCAGGATTGCCTTCGTATGGCAGTCGAGGCTGGTGTCATGTGTTTGCGGTTCGGAGGCCGAGAAGGTAGTATTGCCTGCTGGTTTGCATGTGATACGTGCGTCCACCGCTGCGTTCTGGAGACTCTCGTGGCGTCCATGAAAGTGGACAGGAGCATTCAGACGTCAGGTGAGCACGAGGCCAATGGTCGAGAGGGGTTAGCCCGGACTATTTTACGCTGCAGCGTTTACTGGTACGCATTCGCACGTATTCGAAAAGGACGAGATGGGGCACGCGACAGAAGGCATTGCGATGACGAGCAAGCCGGCTCACGATCGCGGGCGGATCGCACTCGACAAAATTGTCGGTGTGTCTCCGTGGGCGCAGCAACTCCGTCTGGATCTCGCTCGTGTTGCGAAGCATGTCTCGAATGTGCTCATCCTTGGCCCAAGTGGCACAGGGAAAGAGCTGATCGCCCGTGCGATTCATGCCAACGGGCCGAAGGCTGAAAAGGCATTTATCCCCGTCGACTGTGCTGTGACGACGGGCACGCTCTTTGCGAGCCACATGTTTGGGCATGTGAAGGGCTCATTCACCGGGGCTATTTCTTCTTCGCTTGGCTGCTTTCGTGCGGCTGATGGCGGCACGATCTTCCTGGACGAAATCGGGGAGATGGAGCCTGAGATTCAGTCGAAACTCCTGCGTGTGCTGCAGCAGCGGACAGTTGTGCCGGTTGGCAGCAATGAAGAAGTGCCGGTGAATGTGCGTGTGCTCGCTGCAACAAACCGGTCGCTGCAGACCGAAGTTGACGAAGGCCGGTTTCGCGAAGACCTCTTCTACCGCCTGAATGTGGTGGTGATTGAGACGATTCCGCTGAAAGACCGTCCAGAAGACATCCCGCTTATCGCTAGCCGCTATCTTGCGGAACTGTCTGCCCAGCATGGTATGCCTGGCTGTGTGCTGTCAGACGGGGCCGTGGATCTGTTGCAGCAGTACTCATGGCCGGGCAACGTTCGCGAACTGCAAAACGTGATCGAGCGGGCGGTGATGTTCTCGTCTGGTGATGAGATCGAGCCTGATGCGTTCGCGTCTCTCACGACTTCGGGTAATGTTGCGACGGGAGTTGATTTCGCTCGGCATCCTGCTGACACGGCCGCTGAAGAACAGCCATCGGAACTCGAGTTGGCTGCACGCCGAGGTGTCGTCAGTCCAACGCTGCTCTCTGGTGTCTACAGGGTGCCGCAGCGTCCTCGAGTCGAAGATCCGCAGCCGGCGGCTGCTGAGGCGGCATCGCTTGATCGTGAGAGTGTCCTGCCGCCAGTTTCGTCGAGCGGCGAATGGCCAACGCTTGCAGATGTTGAGCGTTTGCATCTGGAACGTACGCTGGCGGCCACGATGCAGAACAGGTCGCTCGCTGCAAAGATGCTCGGGGTCGACCGTTCTGTGCTTCGCCGCAAACTGCAGAAGTACGGCCTTGATTCGCTCGATTAGAGGCTGACGATAGGACTCGTGTGGCTTGTCTAGCCAGCCTTTGCTCGCAACACGAGCCGCTCTTCCGTGCCCTTCTCGGTGTTCGCTTCCTCTGTGTCGGGAATCCTGAGCTTGAGCGTTGGTGTGGACGGGCCACGACGTTCTTGGGCAAAACCTCGAGTGCCTGTGGCAAAGAACTCAGCGAGTTCAGAGGCGGGACCCTCAGGAAACTCCTCTCGGAGCGTGGAAATCACTTCACGCCAGGCGAGCCCATGTCGGTAGATGACACGGTAGGCCGCCTTGAGTTGATTGATATCAGCGGTGGTGTGGCCACTGCGGCGGAGGCCGACCGTGTTGAGGCCAACGATGCACCCGCTGATCCCGTCGACCATCATGTAGGGTGGGATATCTTGGACAACGCGAGCGTGGCCACCGACCATCGCCAGGCGGCCGACGCGGCAGAACTGGTGAACGGCAACGCCGCCGGAAATGAAGGCCTGGTCTGCAACGGTGACGTGGCCTCCCAGCATCGAGCCATTGGCAAAGATCACGTTATTGCCAAGGGTCGCGTCGTGGCCCACGTGTCCGCCAGCCATGATGTAATTGTTGTCACCAACTGTCGTGGTGTGCCCCGGTTTTAAGGCGAGGTGGATCGTGACTCCCTCACGAAACACATTCTCTTTGCCAATCAATGCCGAGCCTGTTTCAACGGGACGAGCCGCATGCTGCGGTGGCCCACCGATGACGGCATGCTCGCAGAACTCGTTGTGGCAGCCGGCTTCAACGCCTGAGCGGATGACGGCCCCTGTTCGCACGATGCAGTGGTCACCGAGCGTGACATCGGCCTCAATTCGAGCGAAGGCGTCGACCTGGACCCCTTCCCCTAGACGGGCTTTGGGATCCACACAAGCCATGGGATGGATGCTCACGGCACGGCCGCCTTCCGGGGTGATGGTCGCAAGAGACAGGAACTGGCTGCGGAGGAATATCGGCTTGTCTTTCTGATCGATTCAATGTCAATTTTGAGGAAACCGTAGATCCTGCGGGGACAACGGCATATTGGTGAGATCCTTGGAGGAATGGTGAAAATGGGTGACGAGACGACAGCACCAGAAGATCGGTATGCAGCTGCAGAGCGGCTCAAGGCGGACGGTAAGCTTGAGGAAGCCGTCACGGCTCTCGAAGCCATTGCGGCGGACCATCCGGACTTCACGCTCGCTTTTTCGGCCATGTCGGCCTGGTGCACCCGTCTCGAGCGGCACGCAGATGCCGTTAAGCACGCTCGGCGAGTCTGTGAACTGGCGCCGACCGATCCATTCAGCTTCACAGCCCTCTCAGTCGCGTGCATGCGGGCGGGGATGATCCCCGAGGCAGAGGATGCGCTTGCCCGCTCGCGGATGCTGCAGGGCGGCTAGAACGGTCGGTGGGTGTGCCGAGCTCTCGGGCGGCCTTGATGTCTGGGAGCTGTGCTGTCGAGGCTGTGCGTTGGCGGGAAACGCGTGTTGGGTGTAAGCACGCGGTGCTCTGGAGAACTGATGGAGTGCTGCGGCCAGGGAGGCTACCTAGGCTCCAGCTGGAGCTGCCAGGGCCGCCTCGACCTGCTCGAGACGGCTGCGGTCAGACTGCGACAGGCGATCCGACTCGAGTCCGAGTTCTTTGGCCTGATCGAGCGATCGTCGGGCTGCTGCCAGCTGCTCTGCTGAGAGCTGTGCCTGAGCAAGATGCAGATATTTCGCAGCTGTAGGTGCGAGCACGGCCTCTTCCAAGTCAGCGACTGATTGCTCCACGTCTCCCTGGACGAGCCGGATCAGCCCACGCGTATCGAGCAGGTCTGGGTGTGGGCCGAGGGCTTCAATGGCGGTGGTGATCAGACCGTTTGCTTCGTCGATGGTGTCAGGCTTGGTGAGGTAGAACGCCAGGTTGTTGGCCACAATCGCTTTCTGCGTGGTAGGCAGTTCGTCACGGCCTAGCAGGCCACGATAAATTGTCTCGACCTCGTCGGACTTCCCTTGGAGTTCGCGGAGTTCGGCCTCGAGCAGGGCGATAGTGACTGAGCCAGGATCGAGCCGCTTGGCCTTGGTAAACCATTGATCGAGCCGACTCCCCGTGGCCTCGCTGGGCATGCTGCCTTCATTGCGAGCAATCACCACGCCCGACTGCAGGACCCGCTCCAGGGGCAGCTGATCCCAGGCAGTGTCGAGCAGATCCAGCCCTTCTGCAGTCTGCTTTTGTCGTCCCAGAAACTCTGCACGGCCGAGGACACCGTCCGCCGAGCGGGTGGCGTAGTCCCGCCAGAGCTGATCGGCCGCTTTGGGGAAGCCAAGGTCTTCCATCAGCATCGCGGTGCTTCGCAGTTCTCCGATCCGCTCATCGGGGACTGTTTCGGTAGGCATCAGGCCTTTGGCTGCCTCAACGGCGGTGTCTCGGTCGTCCTGTGCAATCGCGAGCTTTGCGGTCAGCGCGAGGGTGATGGGAGCGTCCTGGGCCTGTTGCTGAAGCCGACCCAGCCACATGCTGGCGGTGGTCAGCTCATCATGCGTGATCAGTTTTTCAATCAGCGCTGCGTATACCAACGGCGGTGGGTTCGATGTTCCAAGCAACGAGACGTACGCGTTGCGAGCTTCGTCCCAGCGGCCCAGTTTCTCAAGCAGCTGTGCAGCGAGCAGTTGCTGTTGAATCGATAACGGCTGGAGGTCTTCCAGGGCGTCGAGTCGATCGAGTGCCTGTCGCCAGCAGGCAGGCTCAAGACGTGCCGCCAGGAGCCGAATCTGGAGAGTGATGTCGTCAGGGGTGAGCGTGCTGCCATCGGCTGCGTTTTCATCAATCAGTGACACCGCAGCCTCGAGCTCCGCGTAGGTACCCCTGTCCGCGATGAGCTCGGCCAACGTTCGCCTTCCCCACGCCTGGACAGGACGATCTCTGACCTTCTGGGTAGGTGCGTCAACGATTGACCGCAGTTCTTTCTCTGCGTCGTCGAGCCGTCCACGGCGAATCAGGAAGGAGGCGAGTGCCTGGCCTGCCTGGATCGCATCGCCCTCTTCCGAGCCAACGGCCTCGCGAAGGGTGGCCTCTGCGTCGTCGAACTGGCCGAGCATTTCCTCGCCCTGAGCCTTCACGACTTCCCGATCAGGCGAAGAGAGTGATTCAGTGGCTTTTTGAAGTGCTGTTGCGGCGGCATCGGTCTGCCCAGAATCGGTCAGCAGTGAGAGCAACGAAAGCCAGGCTGTGGGCTGCTTGGGATCAAGCTCCACGGACCGCTGAAAGACCTGAATGGCTCGATCTGTGCTTCCCGCTCGGGTGAGAAGCTGACCAAGCCAGCCGAGATCCTCCACATTGTCGCTGGTGTCTGAGACGGTCTGCTCAGCGATCGCCACCGCCTGCTCAAAGTTGCCGCTGCGGAACTGAATGTCGGCGGTGATCCGCTCGAGCCCCTGCATGTCCTGAGGCCGCAGCAAGGCCATCGCGTCTTCTGCTTCTGAGATGCGATTGGCCATGTGCAAAAGCGAGATCATCCTGCGGAGAATGAGCGTGTTGCCGGGGGCCAGTCGAGCGGCCTGCTTGAGCCGGTCGATCGCCGAATCAAGATCGCGTTCGGCGAGGGCCACGTCGGCAAAACGAAGCTGCACTTCAGCCCAGTTTTGTCGCTCGGTTTCCGCTTCGATCAGGAGAGCGCGGATCTTCAGGAGCGCATCTTTTGCCGAATCGTTGAGGGCTGCCTCGATGCCCGCATCGGCTCGGGCTCCAGCAGCCAAGCGGGTCTCCAGCATCATGGTGGCGGCTTCAGCGACCTTCGCTTCAGCGCTGTCTTCCCCTGCCAGACGAGCAATGGCAAGGCTGGCTTCTTTGGCGAGTTCGACGTCGCTTGCCTGTTCACCAAGTGTGAAGAGGGCGTTCCAGGCAGCGAGATTGTTGGGTTCCTTCTCAAGTAGCGAACGGTACACCCGGACGGCCTCGTCGCCCTGAGCGAGTCTTCCGTAGGCTGTGGCGATCGCGTCGATCACGGCTGAGCGGGCCGCAGCCGGAAGGTCGGCGGCTCGCTTCTCGAGATCGGCAAGTTTGCTGACTGCGTCGTCGGATCCGCTGCTGCCGGCGACCGATGCTTCCATAATCATCACGGTCGAGCTCGCCCGAGCTTCGGCCGGAGCTGCATCAATGACTGCCTGTGCAGCCTCGGGTCCCTCAAACTGCAGAGAGAGCGTCAACAAAGCCCCGAGCAGAGATTCGTTTGCGGCGTCTCGCTCCAGGGCTTCCCGGAGAAGGCTGAGCGATTCATCGGCCTGACCTTTCCGCACGAGCACATCAGCCCGCAGGATGGCGATCTGCGCATCGTTGATGCGTGGTGACGCTCCCAGCAGATCGACGAGAGCATCCACCTGCGACCACTCGCGTTCTGTCGACGGCCTGGCGAGTTGCTGATCGATCCGCAGTTGCAGGAGTGGATTCCAGAGTTGCGGAAATGCGGAGACATCCTCGGGTGCCATGGCATTGAAGATCACCTCGTATTCTGAGCGGGCCTGCTCCTTACGGCCCGAGGCAGCCAGGGCTGATGCTGCGCCGATGCGTGCAGCAACTGAGTTGGGGTCGTCGCTGAGCACCCGCTGGTTCGCTTCGAGCTGTCGGTCGAACTGCCCGAGCCTCTCGTAGCACTGACCGAGATAGAGGTCGATCTGACGCACGGTGTCGGAGGTCGAGTTTGCCTTTGGCCGAATCTCTTCCAGCTGTTGTTGGGCCTCCAGCCACTTCTGCTGTGCCATGTCGACGCGTGCCTGAAGCAGTCCCACCGCAGGATTGCCATCGCCGGTGACGCTGGTGAGCTTGGCAACGGTCTGGATGGTGTCGTCCACGTTGCCAACCTGGAGCTGCGTGTCTGCGAGCATCAGCAGCAACGCCACCTGGGTGGGCATCCGCTCAAGCCCTGCCTGAAGAAGGGTGATGGCCTGATCGCGGTCTCCTCGCCGCAGCGCCAGCATCGCCTGTGCGCGGACCACCCGTTCTTCGTCTGGATAGAGCTCAGCGGCCTTTGTGACCGCCTGTTCAGCGTCTTCGAGCGCCCGAATGTCCAGTTTGAGTTCGAACTCCGCCAGCAAGGCCTCAAGATCGTCTGGAGCGACCTCGATCGCCTTGAGAACGTCCTGTGCTGCCGCTTGCATGTCGCCCCGTTGGGCGTGCCAGCCTCGCATCGCCAGCCACGCCCGCGCGTCATCAGCATTGACCTCCACGAGCCGGGCGAGCACTGCTTCGGCCTCGCTCGTGGCACGGAGTTCGTCGTCAAACAGGAGGGCGAGGAGGATGTAGGCGTCGGTGTCTCCCTTAGTCGCTTCTTCGACCGGGAGTGCGAAGGTGCGGGCTGAGCGGTCGTAGCCAAGGCGTTCCGCGAGCACTTCAGCAGCCTCGTCGAATCGGCCCGTTCCCATCAGGGCCCGAGCGAGGAGGACATCGATTTCTCCGGCGGTGAGAACTCGCTTTTCGTCACTGGTGTTATCGCTGGACTCGCTCGCAGCCTCTGGGTTCTCGGCGATGCGATTTCTCAACCACAACAGGTGTTCCCGGGCGTCGCCCGGGCGGTCGATGAAGATCTGAAACTGGGCGAGCCGCTGCCGCAGGTAGAAGTTCTCAGGATCTTTTCGAACGGCGGTTTCTAACGCTGAGTAGGCCCGCGAAAAGGCAGATCGGCCGGCACCAGGAGTCTCGGCAACTTCCAGCAGAAGCTCGGCATACATGCTGTAGGCCGTGGCATCGTTTGGCCGCATGCCCACATACCGCGAGAGCAGCTGCAACGCCTCGCTCTTGTTGCCAGCCTCCAGCGAGTCCTCAGCCCGCGTGAACAGTGAGCCTGCGTTTCGCGACACCTGAAAGCGGTTCAAGGCAAAGAGCCCACCACCTCCGAGGAGCACGACGAGCACCAGGACGATCACAAACTTGACGTTGATCTGCCGCATACAGGTTCACCAGCAAAAAATGTTTCGAGAAGTGCGTCGAATCGCCGGACAACCCCCGCATTATGCCGTAATCTTCGCCGTTTTGGCATTGGCTAGGAGTGGAAACCATAACGATTGAAGCGATCGTGACGATTTGGCCGATAGTGCCGATGAGGGAGTCTGAATGGCTTCCTGCACTCTCTGCCGCGGATGTGCGGTGCGAAAGAGGTGCCGTGCTCTGACCCCGTGCTGGAAGACACCTATGTCACGCTCCTTTCACCTCGCGTTTCGTTCGTCGAAAACTGCTGTTTCTAGCAGGCTGTTGATGGCGTGTGGGGCTCTGCTGGGCGTTGTGGCTGAGCCAGCAGTCGGCCAAACGCCGGGCCAGCGAGTGGCTCCGCCTGCGGTGTTGCCGGCCCAGGTTGCTGCGGCTGAGATTCCTCAGACGACCAGCGCGACTGATGGCACTGTGCATCGAGACGCACAAGTAGTGCCCGCGGGGGCGCATCTGCTGAGGAATCGTCCGAAGGTCTCTCCACAAGGTGGTTGTGGTCCCGGAGGACGCTGTCAGGGAACCTGCGTCGTTCGGCCGGGCCGGTTCGGTTACTACGCCACCCAGTGGCGGTCCTGGCCGGGGGATGCGGGCGTGCAGCAGACGAGCCTGCAGCAGATGACGCCGGTCTCACCACCTGCTTCCGCGATCCCTTCGGTAGATGAAGAGGCGCTGATGCCCAGCAGCCTGATGCCCGAAGAGGAACTGGCCCCACGCGGCTCTGACAGCTTTGGATTTGAAGAGGTGGTTCCGGCTCAGCCGCAGCCTCAACTGCCCGAGCCACTGTCGCCCGAGGGGGAGGCACCACCAGCTGCCGTTACTCCAGAGGAAGCGACAGCACCTGAGGCAGTTCAACAGCCGACGGCTCCCCAACGTCCTTCGCTGTTCGAAGAACCCGCCCCAACCCCGGGAGAGGCGACACCAGAAGCGGACACCAAACCGGCTGATGACGAGAAGCCGCGTGAGTCACTCGACAACCTGTTTGATGACTTCGGTCGCCAGAGCCGTCTGCGGAGCAGCGTCGAACTGCGGCAGCGGTTGGCGATGGCCAATCAGCAGATGGCTCAGCGGAGAGCGGAAAAGCAGACGCGGGTGACTCGAGTGAGTGAGGAGTGGAAGCCGAAGCAGTTTCCAGCAACAGCTTCATCAAGGCCTCTTGGGCAGCCGTCGGCAGCCACCCGGGTAATGCCTGCGTCAGCAGCCCAGGAAGCCGCCAGCAACCCGCTCAGATAGAGCAGCGAATGCGAGAGGAGGGAGTCGAACCCACACACCTTTCGGTACTGGAACCTAAATCCAGCGCGTCTGCCAGTTCCGCCACTCTCGCGTGGACCACCGTTTCTGTAGCATACCGCACCTTTGTGCGACGGCAGAAATGTGCGACGGCAAAGAACATGGCAACCAGACGCTGCAGTGTCAGCCTACTGAGTGTTGGCAGGTTCATGCTCGTCGAGCCAGCGATCGAGGTTGCCCGACCCACGGGCATCCCGCGGCGGCCAGCTGGCGACCACCAGTTCGTGAAACACACCAGGCTCCGTCACGCCGGGGCCTGTTGTGGCGGAGAGACGGGCAAAACAGATTTCCACCCGTCGCACCTGCTGGTCATCGGGATGATCGGCGTTCCAGTGGTTGGCAAGGGCTGCCGCTACGCTCGGCGAAAAGACTCGCATCGTAGGTTTGGGAAGATTCCAGAGAAGCTTGTGCCAGCGATGATTGGGCAGCGATGTGAAGCCACCGGCTGGCCGCTCACGCTCGAGTGGTTGACCACCACGCAGCAGGTCGACCTCTCGACCGTTTTTCAGCACGCCTCGCGCATACGCCCACTGTTCCTGGCGGAGCACGGTGCCAAACATCTCCCAGTCTTGGGGCAGACAGGCGAGGTCGACCGCCGTGCGAATGGGCTGTGGCGGTTCAACAGGAGTGGGCAGAAGCTTGGTGACGGCGTCGGCTATGGCCACAAGCAGCAGACAGGTGGCGAGCATCGATCCGAGCATCCGCACCCCTTTGTGACACTGGCCTCCATGCGGCGGCTGGCCCACGCGGGCTGCCGTCTCGATACCGCCCACCTTCGACACGGGGGTCCCGACAAACGTGCTGCTGTCCCGGCTCGCTGGGAGCCGGCTGCCCAGCCAGTCCCAGACACCTGCGGGAGTGAGAGCCAGCCACGCGGCCAGGCCAATCGAAGAAAACAGTCCCACTGTCATCATCAGAGCGACCGAGGCATGGAACAGCATGAAACCGCCGACGACCGCTGTGCGGATCCAGGTAGGCCGTGGAAAGAGGAGGAACAGGGCTGGACCGCCAAGTTCCAAGGCGAGCACGGCAGGGCCTGCCACCTCGGCCACACCAGGCAGCCCGCCCAGCCACGCCCCCAGCGACGTTCCATGATCATGGATGGAGAGAGCATCACGAACGGCATGCCCGCTCAACCAGGTGGCATTCCATTTGGCGAGTCCTGCGGTGAGGTAAACCACGAGAATCTGCAGCGTGAGAGCGACCGAGGCGATCGACACGTGGGGCGATTCGCGTCTGTCCTTTCGCCTCATGCTGTCGAGGCTCCAGCGTGCACTCAGCGGAAGAAAACAGCCCCACAACAGCAAAGTGGCGAGCCAGAAGTCTCCGGCGTTCGTAGCAGGAGCGGTTCGCCGAATCACGCTCACCACCGCCACCCAGGCGATCAGGCTCGTCAAGCGTGTCTGAAAACCGAGTGCCAGCGCGAGCCCCGCTGCGGCTTCGAGGCCCAGGATAAGGGCGTCCCACCAGCCCGCGTCGATCAGAAAGGCCAGCGACCAGTTGCCCATTGCCGGGTGAAAGGCCCGCAGGGCTGTGTGAGGAAACATCCCCTCGGGCGTGAACATCATCGAGAAGTCACGGCAGCGAAGCAGGGCGTCAGCAACAAGAATCAAGCCGACCGCCATCCGAAAAGCCGCCAGGCTCCGCAGGTCGAGGCAAAACCGCGACGACAGCACCCCCGAGGGGGGGCTGTGGGCGGCGTCAGCTGTGGCGGGCTCGAGCAGCGTCATGGTCACGGGCGGTGGCCGCGATTTTGGCCTGCATGCACGAGAAACGGGCTTTCTTGATGCAACACCGCTGCGAACCTACAACAGCATCGCCGGGATGATCGAGATGGCTTTTCCCGGCAACCCGCGAAACGAGGATCGGTAATGCAGAGTCCCCTTGTCGTGCTCGGTGGTGGCCCCGGTGGTTATGCCGCAGCGTTTCTTGCTGCCGATCTGGGCATGTCGGTGACCCTTGTTGAGCGTGAAGAGAGGCTTGGGGGCACCTGTTTGCTGCGAGGCTGTATTCCCTCCAAGGCCTTGCTGCATGTGGGGCGGGTGCTCTCGGAATCGCGTGAGATGTCTGAGTGGGGAATCGAGTTCCAGCAGCCGGCGATTGACGTTGATCGGCTGCGGGCTCGCAAGGACCTGGTGATTTCGACGCTGACAGGGGGCCTGGGGCAACTGGCCAAGCGTCGAAACGTGACGATCGTTACCGGAGATGCCCGCTTTTCCGGTTCGAACACACTAGAGGTCTCACGTGCCGGTGGTGGGCATGAGACAATTGAGTTCGAAAAGTGCATTCTCGCCAGCGGCTCACGTCCGGCCCGGATCCCGGCTTTTGACCTGCCAACGCCACGGGTGATGGACTCCACCACGGCCCTGGAACTGCAGGAGATCCCCGAGTCGTTGCTCGTCATCGGTGGCGGCTACATCGGTCTCGAGATGGGGACGGTGTATGCCGAACTGGGGGCTCGCGTCTCGGTGGTGGAACTGACCGATGGGCTCCTGCCAGGGGCAGACCGCGACCTCGTGAAGCCGTTGGCTAAGCGGCTGGCGGGGCTTTTCGACCGCATCATGCTGGGCACGAAGGTGGCCAAGCTGGAAGACGTGGGAACAGGAATCGCGGTCACTCTCGAAGGCCCTCAGGGGACGACGACTGAGACCTTCTCCCGGGTGCTGGTCTCGGTCGGGCGACGTCCCAACTCAGACGGTCTTGGGCTGGAAAACACGGGCGTGACCGTTGATGGCAAGGGGTTTGTGGGCGTCGACGGTAGTCAGCAGACGAGTGATCCGGCGATCTATGCGATCGGCGATGTCTGTGGAGAGCCGATGCTCGCCCATCGCGCCAGCCACCAAGGCAAGGTGGCTGTGGAGGCGATCCATGGCGAGCCCGCGGTGTTTGATCCGCGGGCGATTCCGGCGGTGGTGTTTACCGACCCGGAAATCGCGTGGGCGGGGCTGACCGAGCAGGAGGCGGCGACTCGCGGCATCGCGGTGGAGGTCAGTAAGTATCCCTGGGCGGCCAGCGGCCGTGCCCAGTCGCTCGGAAGGACTGAGGGCATGACCAAGATCCTGTTCGATCCCGACAGCGAGCGTGTGTTAGGGATCGGGATTGTTGGACCGGGTGCCGGAGAGCTGATTGCCGAGGGCACGTTGGCGATCGAGATGGGCTGTACAGCTGTCGATATCGCTGACACGATCCACGCTCATCCGACGCTCGGAGAGACGGTGGGCTTCTCCGCAGAAGGCCAGTTGGGAACGGCGACCGAGATTTATCGGCCGCGATCGAGGTCCTGAACGACCGTTTGTGACGGTAAAGCGGCCCGACAAAGGCGGGTGGCCGACGGAATCGGTCGGTCTTTACGCTTGAGGAATGTGTCAGAATAATGGGGTCAGGAAAGATTTCCGCCCCCCGGGAGTATGCAATGTCCAGTTCGGAAACCGACCAGTCCAACAGTACTCGAGTGGGCGACGTCGGCTCCGCGTCTGGTGTGGCGACCGCGTCATCAGCGGCGGCCGGAGTTGGTTCGAGTGGTGAGATTCCCGGAGGAGGCCATTCGCCAATGTCGATCGTGCCCGGCGGTCAACCGCAAGTTGTTGACGGAACCAGCGGGATGGACACCGATCCGTCCGAGACCAAAGAGTGGCTCGACTCACTTCGCTATGTGATGGACAGCCGCGGAGGTGATCGCGCGGCCTACCTGCTGCAGGCGATTGAGCAGGAGGCGTATCGGCTGGGTGTGCCGATCCCATTCTCGGCGACCACGCCCTACATCAATACGATCCCAGTCGAAAAACAGCCCGTTTTTCCTGGCAACCGTGAGCTTGAACGACGCATCAAGAGCATCATCCGCTGGAATGCGATGGCGATGGTGGTGCGGGCCAATCGCGAAGATAAGAGCATTGGCGGCCACATCTCGACATTTGCTTCGTCCGCCACCTTGGTTGAAGTGGCGATGAATCACTTCATCCGTGGCCGAGGCGACGACTACTCGGGCGACCAGGTCTATTTTCAAGGGCATGCCTCGCCAGGCATCTACTCCCGGGCGTTCGTCGAGGGACGCATCAGCGAGCGACAGCTGGAGAACTTCCGGCGGGAGTTGGCCGATGGTGGCGGGCTTTCGAGCTATCCACACCCTTGGCTGATGCCCAACTTCTGGGAGTTCCCAACCGTCTCGATGGGCCTCGGGCCGATCATGGCCATCTACCAGGCTCGCTTCAACAAGTATCTCCAAGATCGTGGGATCAAGGATACCAGTAAGCAGCACGTCTGGTCGTTCATCGGCGACGGTGAGACCGACGAGCCGGAAACGCTGGGGGCCATTTCACTTGCAGCTCGTGAGAAGCTCGACAACCTGGTGTTTGTGATCAACTGCAACCTGCAGCGGCTCGATGGGCCGGTTCGTGGAAATGGCAAGATCATCCAGGAGCTTGAAGGCGTCTTCCGCGGTGCGGGCTGGAACGTCATTAAGGTCATTTGGGGTGAAGACTGGGATCCGCTGCTTGATAAGGACGACGAAGGCGTCCTCGTGAAGAGGATGAACGAGGTGATCGACGGGCAGTACCAGAAGTACACCGTCATGCAGGGTGACTACATTCGGGATCACTTCTTTGGTACCGACCCCCGTCTGCTGGAGATGGTAAGCCACCTCTCCGACGAGAAGCTCAAGAAGCTCAAGCGTGGGGGCCACGACCCTGAGAAGGTGTTTGCCGCCTACGCTGCAGCGATGCACTGCGAAGGCAAGCCGACGGTAATTATCGCCAAGACGATCAAGGGATACGGCCTTGGCGAGGTTGGCGAAGGCCGCAACGTCACGCACCAGCAGAAGAAACTCAACGAGGACGAACTGCGAGCCTTCCGGTCGCGGTTTGGAATTCCGATATCGGACGACGAGGTTGCCGAGGCTCCCTTCTACAAGCCGGCTGAAGACTCGCCGGAGATGAAGTATCTCCGCGAGCGTCGCGAAGCGCTCGGTGGTTATGTGCCGGGGCGGCCCGAGAATCCGCCGGTGCTCGAGACACCAAAGCTCGACGACTACCGTTCGTTTATCTCGAAGAGTGCTGGCCGCGAGGTGTCGACGACCACCGGCGTGGTGACGCTGATGGCATCACTCCTGAAGGACAAGACGGTCGGCAAGTACATCGTGCCGATCGTGCCAGATGAGTCTCGAACCTTTGGTATGGATCCGCTGTTTAAGCAGTGCGGAATCTATGCCCACACCGGCCAGCTCTACGAGCCTGTCGACTCGGATCAGCTGCTCTACTACCGCGAAGCCAAGGACGGCCAGATTCTCGAAGAGGGCATCACGGAAGCGGGCAGCATGGCGAGTTTTGTGGCGGCCGGTACGGCCTATGCCAGCCACGGCGTGCCAATGATCCCGATGTTTATCTACTACTCGATGTTTGGCTTCCAGCGGATCGGTGACCTGATCTGGGCGGCCTGCGACTGTCGGGCACGTGGATTCATGGTCGGCGGCACTGCTGGTCGGACCACGCTCAACGGTGAGGGCCTGCAGCATCAGGATGGCCACAGCCACCTGTTTGCGATGGCCTATCCGACGGTGCGGGCGTACGACCCGGCGTTTGTCTATGAGTCGACGGTGATCATGCTCGACGGCCTTGAGCGGATGTATGCCAAGGGCGAAGACTGGATCTACTACATCACCGTCTACAACGAAAACTACGAGATGCCGCCGATGCCGGAAGGCTGCGAGGCGGGCATTCTTAAGGGGATGTACAAGCTCCGCTCGACCAAGGTGGGAAGCGGAACGCCGCTCGCAAATGTGCAGCTGTTCGGCTCCGGTGCGATTCTGCGGGAGGTGATCCGAGCGTCAGAGATGCTCGCCGACCGTTACGGCATCTCCAGCGATGTGTGGAGCGTGACGAGCTGGAAGGAACTGCGCCGGGAAGCTCAGGAGGCACGCCGCTGGAACATGCTGCATCCTGAGGAGCCGCCACGTCGCAGCTACCTCGAGGACTGCCTGGCAGATGTCACGGATGTCTGTGTGGCCGCGAGCGATCACGTTCGGGCGGTGCCCGAACAGCTTGACCCGTGGGTGCCTGGTGGGCTGTTTGCCCTCGGCACCGATGGTTTCGGAAGGAGTGAGACCCGCGAAAGGCTGCGACGACACTTTGAAGTCGACGCAGAGAGCATTGTCGTGGGAACACTCTGGCGGCTTGCCGAGAAGGGCGTGATCGGGATCGATCGCGTGTCGGCTGCCATTCGCGACTTGGGAATCGATCCGGAGAAGATCGACCCTGCGTTCGCGTAGGCCGGCCGTTGATGAACAGAACAGGCTGAGCCGCTGGCTGAATGACGCGCGTGTCGTTCGGCGGCGGTTTGGCAAACCAGCATGAAAGGTAGGGACCGTCCGTTCATGGCAACCCCATTCAATCTTCCGGACTTGGGCGAAAACATCGCATCTGGCGACGTCGTGAGCGTTTTTGTGTCGGCAGGCGATGTGCTTGCCCCCGGGCAGCCGCTGCTCGAAGTTGAGACCGACAAGGCGGTCATCGAAGTTCCCTGCGGACCCGGTGGTCGAGTGGCCGAAGTGCTGGTCAAGAAGGGTGACGCGGTGCAGGTTGGCCAGCCGCTGGTCATGCTTGAATCGGCTGATGCGGCTGCCGCTCCAGCGGCATCTGCTCCGGCAGCCCCAGCTGCAGCTGTCGCACCAGCAGCATCTCCTGCCCCAGCCCCTGCTCCTGCTCCTGCGGCAGCAGCACCTGCCGTGGCACCGGCCCCAGAAACGGCTGCTCCAGCCCCGTCACCTGCTCCAGCCCCTGTGCCAGCGGTGGCCGAGTCCGCGCCAACTGAGCCGGCAGCAAGCCCTGCCGCCCTCGAGCCTGCCGGCCCAGCGGTCCGGAGACTGGCCCGTGAGCTTGGAGTTGAGCTGTCACGCGTGAAGGGAACCGGTCCCCATGGCCGGATTCTTCGGGAAGACGTGGTGGCGGCGGTCCGTGAAGCGGGCAAGAACGTCGGCAGCAAGACGGCAGCGGGCGGATCGGGTGAGCGTGACGACTGGGGCCCCATCCGCCGCGAAGCGATGTCGCGAATGCGACGGACAATCGCGGCCAATATGGTCCGCAGCGTTCACGAAATCCCGCATTTGACGAACTTTGACGATGCCGACGTGACGGAGCTTGAGC